>Ga0180007_10000611_pt1 | contig 56953 bp, 41 predicted proteins | sample MM_PC_MetaG_FD_121122 | JGI IMG/M metagenome (GOLD analysis project Ga0180007, IMG submission 121122) | Groundwater microbial communities from the Aspo Hard Rock Laboratory (HRL) deep subsurface site, Sweden - MM_PC_MetaG | ecosystem: Environmental > Aquatic > Deep subsurface > Groundwater...
AGCCACTTTCAAAACGTTTCAGTTTGGTCAAGCTCAAGGCGGGAGAAAATTTCAACCACAGGAATACATTAAGTATTTCGAGGATTGAAATTTGAGCCCAACGCAGAGATCGGCCAAAATGGGGCGTTTTGAAACTGGCTCTTCAATTTGACTTTATCTTGGTTCTGTTCAGTCTAATAATTGCATCTTTAAATGAAATATGTTCACCTTGATTACCATAATTTTTATAAGGAACAACGCTGGGTTTTTTATGAACAATTCTTGCAATTCCTTCCCTGAAACTGAAAAATTTTTCCTCATCCTTCTTTGAAAGATATGGCTCTACTGCGGAAGATATCTTTATTTCACCTTTTTGATCATCAGCAATTGGTTCAAATATGAAGCCGTCTTTTGCCGGAATGGCTCTTACTTTTATATTTATTGTTCCGTTTTCAGGTTTTGCGCCAGTTTGGGCTATAGCTTCCCGGCAGAACCTGTTTAACTCATCTATCCTGTTTTTAACCATAGGTTCATTGCCGGCTGATAATGGCAATGAAATTAATATTGTAAAGGATAAAACCATAAGAAATATTAAGATTTTATTCATACAGCCTCCTTATTTATTGTATGGACAATAATTTATTATATGTAAAAGTTTGATGTCTTGCTTTGTACAATATCATTACTGTTTATTTCGGTCAATTTATTGTTTGTTTTAAGCGCTTTTCAGGCTTACGGCGTTATTTTAATGGCTATGGCTATATCGGTTTAAAAGGATAAATTGGGCTGCATATGCATATCTCGAAGATGCATGACAATAAAGAAGACAGAAGCAGATTCAATAGTTTAATAGAATCTTTCTTTCTTGAAAGAAAACAACCGGAATCACTTCAATGAAATAAAATGCTTTTTATGTATTATGTATCTACAAGTCTTTAATGGTGGGTAGTTGTCAGAATAGAGTATAGCAGATGGAAAGAGAGGAACAAATTTCCCAGTTGTGAGGGAACCGTGTATGAGTTGAATATAGTGGAAGTAATTACTATAGTGCCGCACTCATATCGCAGGCTGATTACCTGGAACAAAAAATCGGTATTTTTTTTGTCGATAGCGATGATACTGTCAATCGAGTCAAGAAAATGACGCTTTATAATATTTATCCTTCTTTTCTTGTGAGATATGTTTTTGTCAATTCACAAGCCGGTTCCTAAACCTCAACACCTTAAAAACATTCGATTCTTATCACTCTCCAACCTTTGAATCGTTAACCATTGTGCTGTGAACCTGAGTAGCTACAATATATTTTATCGTCTGATATAGAATTGGCACGATTTCTGCCTAATAGTATATTGATCTTTTTATGCAGATCATATCAATATTGTTTTGATTGGTATTTTTGGGTTCAATTTTAAAAAAATAAATTTCTGACAACTTATTATCTTGTCTTAATTAAGAGAGGAAAAATATAAAAATGGGAGAAGAAATCCAGGCTAAATACGATAGCCTGAAAAAAGAATATTTATCCCTTGAAACAGTTTGTCAAAATGAAAAAGAATGTCTCTTGAAAATTATAAGCACCTTGGGACTCATTGTTGATATTATTCCGAAATATAGTGATAAATATCGGGAAATCAAACAACTGCTAAAGGATGATGATACTATCTTGTCTATAGATAGTATTTCCAAGAAGACAAGCATTTTAAGAAGAAGCATATTTGAAGAAGAAACCAAGGCAGCCGATGAATCCATTGCAGGTAAGAAGGGAAGCCATGATAAGCAATTATTAGAACCATACAAAGTCTTAGACAGGGTTGCCTATGTCCTTACGGATAATTTTTATCCTTTAAACGATGAAATGAAACAACTATCAGAGACTGTCCGTATTAACTACAAAAATGGTGTGTTACCAAAGGAGTTTAATAAAGATAAAGAACGCTTGCTGGACTATATTTATAAGCTGAAAGGAAAAATTTCAGAAGACTTCAAACATAACAGCAAAACATTTTTAAACTTTTTTACGCAAGTCACAGAATTGGAAAAAATATTAACATCAGAGCTTGATGAAGGTGGAAAAGTCGAAGGTTTTGAGGAATTCGAGAAAAAAATTAATAATGAGGTAGGTTCGATTGTAAGTTCCTTTAGCATATATTCCACAATCAACGATGTCAAAAATGAAGTCCTGAACAGGCTTTCAAATATTAAACAGATGTTAGCCAAAAAAAAGAAGGAAGAGGAAGATAAATCTCAAAAGGCTCAGAAAAAGATTCACTGGCTTCGAAAAAAAATTTCCCTGGCTGAAGTTGAGGTTCAGACTCTGTCAAAAAAAGCCAATCAGTTTAAGGAGGAGGCAAACAAAGACGGTCTTACGGGTTTGTATAACCGGAAAGCCTTTGATATGAAAATTTTAGAATTACTTGAATCTCTAAATCAAGGCGGAGCCGCATTTTTGATGGTAATGTTTGATGTGGATAATTTTAAATGGATTAATGATACTTATGGCCATGTGGCAGGAGACAGAGTCCTGCAAAAAGTAGCAGCAACACTCACTAAAACCTTTCGTAAAGATGAATTCATAGCCCGATACGGAGGTGATGAATTTGCAGTCATAATTGAAAACATGCCGGAAGCCATGGCTCAGGAAAGAATTTTGTCTTTTAATGAAAGCTTCAGCAAGACGCGGTTCTTTTCCAACAAAGAAGATATTGTGCAGATCAGTGTTTCAGCAGGAATTTCATCGGCTGCCATTGGAGATAATCCGGATGAACTTATCCACAATGCCGATATCGCAATGTATGAGGTTAAAAAGAACCGCAGCAATAAATTATAATTCCTTAATTCGTTATTACTCACCTCCACACAAGCAAAATAAGAAAGAAAACTGACTGTTACATCCAGTTTCTTCTTTGTTAATATATAGCTTTGTGTTATAAACTCAAATATGAACAGAACACATACAAGCATACACAGAATGTCAGACCATCGGAATGATGATTTCGTTCCAGAAACGCCGGCAGATCGCATTAGACTAGTCTGGATTTTAACCAGAGAAATTACATCATTGAGTAATAAATACGATGCTGAACGAAGATTACAAAGACATATTACTCGCCTTGTCCGACGAGAAGGTTAAATACCTGCTTGTTGGATATTCTTATAAATATTTATGAGCGAATGGTTTTTATTAATACCTATTATAGCAGTAGTATTCTTTGTTGTTAGTTATTCTGCGGATAAGAACAAAACGTTCGAAGAATATCTGATTCCTGAATTGGGAAAATATGGGTTCATTTTTATCTCAACAAATCTAAACAAATAAAATATATAAACAATACTTTTACTTCGACCCGAAAAGCTCGCTTCTTCATCAGGGGCTTTATATAGAAACCACTAAATCACTTGTTGAATAAGATTTATAAGAAGACAGAATATCTTGTGATGAAGCAGTACAATTTATAACATTCATGTAAACTTCTATCTAAGGTGAATTAATGGCAGAAGAAATAAATACTTGTTCGGATGATATCAAAGATCGAAGACAGTTGAAGGGGACATGGCTATGGTTTGTTTTAAATGTTATCCTCTTTCCTGCGCCGGCTCATTTTACTCTGTTAAGAATTAAAGACTTTCGATTTGCAAAAAGTCTTAAACATCTTGGCGGAACATTATTTTTGATTTTTATTCTTCTTATATCAGCATTGTTTCAATTAATATTTCCGTACTTTGGCAGCCTGTGGATGCTTATTCCAGCCTTATCCGGTTTTATTGTTATTTGCGCTAAATATTCTTTAAAAGATAATTTTACACCTTTTGATATAAGTCCTGTTACAAAAACCCATTTACATTTATTTTTGTTTCTTGTTCTGCTTTTTACAGTATTAAGCATTATTCCTGATCTTGATCTTATTGAATTAAATCAAGAATCAGTAAAGGGCTATAAAATCTGGATCGAAGAATTGCCCTTCTGGCAGGATTTGCTGATTCTTGTGTCGGGGATCTTTGTGCTTTTAGCCGGATATATGACAAATGCCAATAAAACCTTTTCGATCAACCGTACTTTTATTCTTTATGCATGTTTTATCGTATTTGTTTTTCTACTTTCAGTTACATTAATTTTTCTTTTCGCCTGGTTAAAGATCAGAGGCGGCTTTTGGACACAGCTTGTACTTGTTTTGCTTTGTGCCATTCTGGCATTGGATTATTGGGATGCCAAGTCTTTCGGCCAGTATACAAGGCGCTTTTTCTTTTTGACATGCACAAAAGGCTTTTGTTTTATTTTTCTGTGGCTCTGCTTTTTGGGACTGCCTCAAAAAGTTGCTTCTACTTTCTCCCTTTATAATTTCAACAAATCAAAACCTGTAGTCTCGCAAAGAATTTATGAACACCTTATTTTTACAGACCGCGACCGTTTTAATAGCGCACATAATGCAGCGCGCCGAATGAGATACCTTTATACCAGAGCGTTTAATTCAAATCCGGAAGAATTGAGTTTGGTTTGCGAACTTTTAAACGGTAAAAAAGATATTATTATTCCTGCTGATGCGGATATTTGCCGACTGGCTGATTTGATAGATAAAAGAAAAGTACAATCATCTTCTATGTCGTTTGACAAGGTACCCATATTCAGGCCAATCCATCCGGACTGGGATGTTATGCTTACTGCACTTTTGATGCAGGGCACAATTTCAAAAGAGAACCTGAACAAGTTTATTGCCGACTTTAAAACAATGCTGCCAAAAAGCTCACATGGCCGGCTTCCATATATCGACATGCCATATAAGGCATCCTATCTATCACTAGCTACCAAAACAAAGGTTGATTTCATTCCACCACGGCTTGAACTTCTTGAAAAGCTTCTTGAAAGAAAATTATGCCCCGTGCTTTGTCTTAAGTTGTCAGGCAAAGAATATTGGGCAGCGCTTCTTCATATCGACCCTCAATCAGGTCTTGCCTGGTTTCGTATACAAACACCATCGGATATGAATAAATCTATTAAAACGCTTTTTGATTCTGATGAATCAAAGGTTCTCAAAGATGAAATTCTTTCACGAACAATGGTTCCTATATCACTTGACTATTTAAAAGATGTTTTGCCACATTATTCCGGAGCAGTTATTGTTTTTACCAAAAAAGGTCTTGATAAAGCCATGCCCGATCTGTTTGCAGAAAAAGATCTTGCAGAGCTTAAGCGCGCAATTAAATTTGCTGTTAACCCAGAGTTTTCAAGCACTCCGGTTATTAATGCCAAACAAAACGGCCTTTTCCCCAAATATGCTAACTATACGCGGGCTGTTGCCTTAATTAAGGCCATGCTTGAGCCAACGCCTTATGAACAGGATCTGTTTTTCCGGCCGAAGATATCATCATTTAATAAAAAAGGATTTGGCCGGATTAAGGAAATTGAAGCACTTCTTCAGCGAATAGGAACCTTGCGGGATTCTGACCGTATTGATATTGCCAGTCTTCTGGTTGAAAATAACCATGTAAATGGAGCACCTGATCTGTTTCTCCGTCTTGTAACCGGAAATATTATCTCAAGCGATCTTGTTGACTGCCATGATGCATTCATAATAGGCCGCGAGCTATTTCTGCTTGGGTATCATGAAAAAGCATATAATTATCTGAAGCTTACTTTTTTGCGCCACCCGTTTAGCTGTGAATACGAGATGTGGTATCATATCGCAGGAGTAAAACTCAAAAAGCCGCCGTCTCCTTTTTACTCACCACCTGACCATGAACCACACCTGTATCTATACTATCAAACTATAGCTGATATAAGAGATGGCCAAAGCAAAACGGCCTTAAAACGGCTAGAAAAGACGCTTAAAAAAGACAGCCATAACAGCCTTGCTGCACATTTACTTAGCAAATATTTTAACAAGCCGTTAGATGAGCGCTACTTCTTACCTGCGCAGGAGGGGCTATAATGAATGAAATGATTAATGATACGCCAAATGAAAAAAAACGACTTAAAGGCTGGAAGATGCTGATGTATGCTCTGTTTCTGGGTCCGTTTTTCCTAGTATTATATTTTAGACAGACACGCAATGCTTATCCGGCTGCAAGATATTTTGCTTGGATTTCTCTTGTTGCAATGACCATTTGCGCTTATCTTATGTTTACATTTACTTTTAGCCCGTTTCTTACGCGCTTCATCTACCTGATAATTTATCTTTCAATATTTGGTCTGGCATTTTTCTATTGCTGGAGCATTGACTCTAAAAGCATAGTCCGAACTACTGGCTTTAAACAAAAATATTCCTTTACGCGTGCATGTGCCTGGATGATAATTATGGGACTCATGTTTCCCGGTATAAGCAACATCGTTCAGGCAATATATTATTGGATTCTTGGGGAGCAGGTCAGCGTATATTTTTCCTCTCAGGCAAATGTATTTAAGTATTGGAGCCTGATCGGAATGATATATGGTTTTTTTTACGGGATAAAAGAAGATAATGACTTTTTTAATAAAGATATTGGCGCAGTTGTCAAATCTGTTTTTTCTATATTTGTATTTATCTTAGTTTACGGCGGTTTTGTATTGGCGCTTGTCATTTACCCATTACAGCGGCTTGCACCAATTTCATATCGTCCTCAATCGGCGGAATATCTTTTTTATGTATTGCTTTTTATTTCCATTTCACTTTCAGCTGCCTACTTTCTAAAAACAATCAGTTACCGTAGCAGCATAAAGTCGGTTGCCATATTATTAATCGGCATCCCTTTTATAGCACTTCATATTATTGTAGTATCGGCATATTCTGTTACAGTCAATCTTACCATTGCTTCTGTGCTGGAAGACAAACACAAGCTCTCTTCCGCTAAAACGCTATATGCTAAAGCCATACCCTATATACGCTACGACGATCTTCTTGCATCACTTCATCACAGGCAAGGTGTTTTACATGTATTAAATCAGGATTATGATTCAGCTATTGATAGTTTCAAGAAAGTGCTCACCGATTATTCGGAAAACTACGAGGTCTTTAAGAAAGCACGCAGATATGTAGATGCCTTCGAAAAGAATAAACCCTTAAAAGATGATGGAAGAAAAATTCTACTTGTTAAGCATAAGACTTTTGAGCAGGCAGCATCATGCTTTCCCAATTCTCTTTCGGTAATACTGAAGTTTTACGAGAAGCAACCGATCAGCACCAGAAAGTTAAGCTATGCGATTAAGGAGAGTTTTTCTTCAGGCACTTTTATCTGGAAGGCCGAAACCTTTTTAGAGAAAAACGGTTATGAGCTGATTACTTCTTTTTGGCAGAACAAGAATACTTTGATTTCTCTTTTGAAAGCCGGTTATCCGGTGCTGGTATATATACCGGGCCATGTATACACGCTATATGGATATGATTCAAACATGGAAATGTTTTTTACTTATGACACGGCCAAATCAAATCGCTGGAATGATAAACCATTCTGGAATTTCCAGCGAGACTGGATGGAGGGAAGCTTTTTAATGAGTGTAGTTGTGCCAAAGCAGGAAAAAACAAAATTCGTTGCTCTCTTCCCGCAAATTGAGCGTTACAGCAAACCTTTCCAAGTGTGGCAAAAAGCCAATATCAGCGATTACTACGAAGCTAAGGGTAACTACTGGAAAGATTATGATCGCTACAGTCTTTCAAAAACCTTAGGCCTTGATCGTTTGAAAATGAATGAGCGCTATTTTCTATTCGATGATTTTTTTCCCTTTCCCTGGAATGCAAAGGAATGGAAAAACGAAGTTATGCCTGTAATGAGCCAACCCTGGGCATTGGATTGGCCCATTACAGAAAAATACATCCTTTATCTTCTCTACAACGGGCAGTATGAAAAGGCTGTAGAACTTATCGATTTATATAAATCCAATTTATCGGTGGAAGCAAAATCTTCATTTTCTAAGCTTTTAGAATTAAAACTTGCCGCTTATCTGGATGCAAACAATAAAAAGGCAATATTATCCGTATCCGATAAACTGATCGGAATTACAGATAATATAAGGGCCGAGTCCTATTGGGGGCATTATTTTAAAGCAAGGCATCTAATGGCAGCGGGTGATCTTAATGGCGCAGTCAAACTCCTGCTTTCGGCTTTAAGCAATTTCAACATAAACTCATATCCAAATTCAAAATCCTTCAGATATATTATTGACGCTTTAAACGAGATATACCGGACCGATCCATCGTTAATAGACCCGGATAAAATGCTTCTCATCAAAGTAGCTATGATTGAGCTTGCTTCAGATCGATAGGAAAGTATAATGAAAAAAGATATCTCCTTTCGGTCGACATAATCCGGAAATTTTGAAGTGAAGTACTTAGCCATCGGCTTACGCCGATGGCCGGCGATTATTATTTATAACATGGTTCAGGGTTGTAGACTCGGCATGGAATATGTTTCAACTTCTGAATAATCATTTGAGCATGATATAATACTGGCCATATCTGTCTGTAATTGTTTCAATATATTGCAATCATCGAAACAATCAGGGAGATTGTTTTTAAACTCACAATCTCTGCAAGGACTTTTTTTAAGATATCCGGTGTAGCATTCAAGTGTTTTCGAGCATGAGCAATCCATCATATCCTTTCCTCCAGTTATTAAATTCTTGATAAATTCAGTAGCATTTGAAAAACAGGTCTTAGTCAACATATGGCAATCATGCAATATCCTTGCCATTATTTGGTATATATATAATAAGCATCGAATCGAAAAGAATGGCCGTCATTATTTTGTCACATCCAATATTTTGTCACATTTGTAATAATAAAAAATCAGGCCCCAGTATGATTTCAACCTTAGGTGTACAATAAAAAGCAGAATATAACTGCTTGGTTTAAAATAATATGTAAAATATATAAGATAAAAAGGATAGCGGCCAGCCGGAATTAATCCGGTTGGCCGCTAAGGAGAAAAGAAGAATTTTTTGGAACTGACATTATTAATTGCAAATAATTTGCCAATTTAGTCTTTTTTTGTCATAAATAATTAATAAAGTTAATTAGTCCTATATATTAGATAGTTATAATTAAATATTCCATTAATTTCTTATTATTTTTTTTAACAGATTTTATATTGCCTGTGGCAAGTTCAATATTTTGAACCGGTAGTTTTAAGTATTGATCTAATATTATGAATTTAAAATGATTATTTGAATTCGTTATTTTGAACCAGGGTATGAATATTATGCATAGTTCTTGGAGCCATATCATAGATAGTTGCCTAATAATAACCATCTGAAATAACACATCCAAAACTGATCAGGTGCTTGTCACTTTTTATGCAAACACTGCAGTATAGCTGTTTTTAAATGCTTTTTAATAAATTATTACTTGCTTTTATACGGACAAAAGTAGGAAAATACAGTGTGTTACAATTAAATCCACTCACAATTCCGTTCTTGCCTTTGGGTAGTGTTTCTGTTAATGATATTAATAATTAACAGAATTCACACACAGGGGGCCTTCACCCCATAAATTCACACTTATGCATAACGTACATAATAAAGTCAATGTACCGAAAGTCTTCAATATGCGGCTGATTAACAGCTTTTGGCACAAAGGAAAATAAATTATGAAAGATGTATCAAAAACAGTTGGTTTTGAGAAAAGTAATTACTGTAAACTTATTGCGAGATATTCGGCAAGTTTAGTTGGCTGCTTGATATTTATTTTATTATCTTTTGGGGCTTTAAGAGCTGAAGCGCAATGGCCTCATGTTGTTTCTTCCAGGGATGGTACTTCTATTTCTTATGAGATGTATGGCGCTGGCGAACCGGTTCTTGTGTTCGTTCATGGTTGGAGTTGCGATGCCCGCTACTGGCTTGAACAGCTGTCATATTTTTCTAAAAAATATCGTGTTGTAGTGCTTGATCTTGCCGGTCATGGTCAATCAGGTTTTACGCGTTCACAGTATAGCATGAAGGCTTTCGGAGAAGATGTTTGTGCGGTTGCAGAGACAACCGGCAGTAGTAGAATTATTCTGATAGGGCATTCTATGGGCGGTCCGGTTATTGCTGAAGCTGCCAGGCTAATGCCGAACCGTGTTATTGGATTAATTGGCATAGATACTTTTGAAAACATAGAATATCCGATGACCCCAAAAGAGCTTGAGCAGATGATAGCGCCTCTGGAAAAAGATTTTTCAGCAGGATGCCGGGAATTTGTTAAGAATATGATTTCTCCTCAAACTGATCCTGTGCTTCGTGATTGGATTCTTTCGGATATGTCAGCTGCTCCACCTGCGGTTGCCTTAAATGCTATGAAGGAGATGATGTCACAATTTATTACAGGGGAAGCGGCTAAAATATTTGATGAGATTCGTATACCTGTTGTTACTGTGAATGCGGATTTATGGCCCGTAAATTATGAAGCAAACCGGAGGCATATGTTTTCATTCGATGCAATTGTTTTAAAAGAAGCGGATCATTTTTTAATGATGGGTCGTGTAAAAGATTTTAACAATGCGTTGGATAAAGCAATAGATATGATTTTGCAAAAAAAGGTTGATTGATATTTTCAAGTTAACAAATATCAGATAAACTGTTTGTTACTATCTTATATTCATAAAAGCAAACAACCTACCCGGAGGATAAAACTATGAGCACAGAAAGATTTGTTGTCATCGGAGGCAATGCTGCCGGGATGACGGCAGCAGTAAAAGCCAGACGTTTAAATAAGAATCTTGAAATTATTGTGTTTGAAAAAAGTCCTCATATATCATACGGCACCTGAGGTATTCCATATTTTATCGGCAGGTTGGTCGATAGTATTGAAAAACTGAAAGGACAAACCGTATCAGAGTTTAAGAAAAATAATGACGTAGATGTGAAATTATTTCACGAAGTAAAAGAAATCGATCTCAAAAAGGGCAAATTACTAGTTCAGGAAAAAGATAATTTAAAAGACCGTTGGGAATCCTTTGATAAACTGATGATATCAACAGGTGCTGTTCCGATTAAACCTCCTGTTGAAGGAATAGATGCAAAAGGAATATTTGGGGTAAACAATCTTGAAAGCGGACTGGCTTTAAAAGATTATATTGAAAAAAATAAGCCTAAAAAAGCTGTAGTTATAGGTGGCGGCTACATCGGGCTTGAAATGGCTGAAAATCTGCTTTTGCTGGGAATGAAAGTCAGTCTCATAGAAAGAGCTTCTGAAGTTATGCTGACTTTAGATACTGACATGGGAGCACTTGTTTCAGATGCTTTGATTGAAGCAGGTGTTAAGCTTTATAGAAACGAAAGCCTTACGGCCTTTGAAATCAACAAAGGCTATGTTCACTCGGTAGTAACCGACAAAAGGACATTTGAGGCCGACCTTGTTATACTTGGTATGGGCGTAAAACCGAATACTTTACTTGTTAAAGATACGGGAATAAAAATTGGAATAACAGGAGCCATTGAGGTTGACACTGCAATGCATACAACGGCTGACAATGTTTGGGCCGGAGGTGATTGCGCCGAATCTTTTCATCTGATCAGCAAAAAGCCAGTAAATATTGCTTTAGGTACCGTGGCAAACAGGCATGGCCGGGTGGTTGGGACTAATGTGGCCGGAGGAAATGCTGCTTTTACCGGCCTGGTAGGTACTGCTGTTACAAAAATAGGTAAGGTCGAAGTTGCACGAACCGGTCTTGCCGAAAAAGAGATTCAGCAAATCGGGATGGAATATATTACATCTGTTACAAAAAGCATGACCCGCGCGGATTATTATCCGAATGCAGGTCCTATCTCGGTTAAAATACTTGCTGAAAAGAAAAGCGGTAAGCTTTTGGGTGCCCAGATAGTTGGAGAAGCCGGTTCCGCTAAACGTATTGATATACTTGCAACGGCACTGCACGCTGGTTTAACGGTTGAAGAAATATCCGATCTTGATTTAAGCTACGCTCCTCCAATTTCTCCCCTGTGGGATCCTGTAGTTATTGCCGCACGCATTGCAATGAAAAAGTTGAGTGGATAACATTTGAAAAATTTCTGATAATTACATAAACTTCTATTTTGGTGCAAATGAAAAAATACAGATATCTGCTATTTTCAACGTCAATCGCGTTATGTTTTTTCGGGATATTTTTTACGCTTATCCGGATGTTTTATTATAAGGCTACTCCGACCTTAAATGAGTATATATATACGGATTAGAGCCAACGGTAATCAATAAGCATGTATGGAATGTCAGAGTCTTTTATCTTTTTGATCCTGAAGGACACCGCATAGAAATATGGCAATCCTTCAATATTTAAAATCTGAATGCATTCATTGGGAACAATAACGACAAATATAGCTTCTATAATTTAATTGCATTAAACATTAAACAAATGAAATAAAATGGGCTATTTCTTCCAACAATTCGATCCTGTTACACAGGCATTTATTGCCACACTTTTTACTTGGGGTGTCACTGCTGCCGGGGCTTCAATTGTATTATTTACAAAAGCTGTAAACCAAAAGCTTATGGACTCAATGCTTGGCTTTGCTGCAGGCGTTATGATTGCCGCAAGCTTCTGGTCTCTTCTCGCACCAGGCATAGTAATGGCGGAACAGTTGGGGCACACTCCATGGTTGACGGCAGTCATCGGATTTATGGGTGGCGGAATTTTTATGAGACTGACCGATAAATTTCTGCCTCATCTTCATCCTGGCCTCAGTATTGACAAAAAAGAAGGGGTAAAAACCTCATGGCAACGAAGCACACTTCTGGTACTTGCCATAACTCTCCACAATATACCTGAGGGCTTAGCAGTAGGTGTTGCATTTGGAGCTGCTGCAGCTAATCTTCCTTCCGCCACAATCGGGGGAGCAATTGCTTTGGCAATCGGGATTGGAATTCAAAACTTTCCAGAAGGGACCGCTGTATCAGTGCCATTAAGAAGAGAAGGGATGACTAAGGGCAAAAGTTTTTTCATGGGACAAGCTTCTGGCATAGTGGAACCGATTTCCGGAGTAATCGGAGCAATATTTGTTCTGAAAATGCAAAACATTCTTCCATACGCACTCTGCTTTGCAGCAGGAGCCATGATTTTTGTAGTAGTGGAAGAACTGATTCCGGAATCTCAAAGAAACTATGCAAACATAGATCTGGTAACAATGGCAACAATGGCCGGTTTTTCAGTAATGATGATTCTTGATGTGGCTTTGGGGTAAGCTATTTGAGCCACACCACCTTGTAAAGGTCTTTGCGCCGATTTTCAAGATTTCGCACACTCCCCTGCTGCCGTAATTCTTTGAGTAAATCAAGATCCAAATCAACCATAAGAGTCATTTCGGTGTTGGGTGTCGCTTCTGCTGCAATAGCATCGTGCGGAAAAGCAAAATCCGATGGTGTGAATACAGCCGACTGAGAATATTGAATGTCCATGTTTTCAACTTTCGGCAGATTACCAACACTTCCTGATATCGCCACATAACATTCATTTTCAATGGCACGGGCCTGAGCACATCGCCGAACCCTGAGATATGCATTTTGGGTATCTGTAAGGTACGGAACGAATAAAAATGTCATGCCCTTATCCGCCAGATACCGCGCCAACTCGGGGAACTCGACATCATAGCAGATGAGAATGCCGATTTTGCCTATATCGGTATCAAATATCCGGACTTCATCGCCCCCCTTCAATCCCCAATATTTTTCTTCGTCCGGCGTAATATGCAACTTGTACTGCGCCTCCCACGTACCGTCTCTACGGCATAAAAAGGATACATTGTACAAAAACTCATTTTTTAGTTGAGGAACACTGCCTGCGACTATGTTGATGTTGTAAGTAATAGCCATATTGACAAATGCCGCCCGAATATCATCGGTATATTCCGCAAGGGATCGCATGGCTTCAGCCGGATTTTCCTGATTGAAATTTGTTAACAGTGGCGCGTTCATAAGCTCCGGAAACAAAACAAGATCCGAATTATAGCCTGCAACCGCATCCACAAAAAATTCAGCTTGCTGCAAAAACTCATCCAAATCATTAAAAGGGCGCATCTGCCATTGGACAACCCCTATGCGCGGATAGGATTTTCGTCCGCCGAATAATTTTTGCTTTTTTTCATAATAGATATTGTTCCATTCCATCAATACCCCATATGCCTGGGACTGGGTATCTTCAGGTATATAATTTTTTATTATCTTTTTTATGTGAAAATCGTTTGAAAGCTGAAATGACAATACAGGGTCATAGATTTCATTGGCCTTGACTTTTTGAATATATTCGGAAGGAGACATAGCATCCGAGTGTTCACCATAACCGGGGATTCGTCCGCCAAAAATAATGCATTTCAAATTCAATTTTTCGCATAATTCCTTACGGGCATCATATAAACGCCTTCCGATGCGCAAACCACGGTAATCCGGGTCAACAAAAATGTCGACACCATACACTGCGTTTCCATCAGGATCGTGGCCTGTCATTTTGCCACCGCTAACAACATCCTCATAGCTGTGCCGGCTCTCAAACTCTTCCGCATTTACAAGAATAGAAAGAGCAGCAGCTACAACAGCACCTTTATCTTCGATACAAATTTGCCCTTCAGGAAAATTATCGATTAATGCGTTGTATTCATCCTCCTGCCAGGCACCACCCATTCCTGAATATACTTTATCCATTATTCGTTTGATGTGAGGGTAATCGTGGCGGGTTAACCCGCGCAATATTAATTTATACTCAGCTTGATCAATTTCATTCATACTTGCTCCGTATATTTGCTTTTGATTTTTTAACTATGCTTTAAGATTAAACCATAGTTGTTGTGAATGCAAATCCCATGTTATATGAATTTCTAAACATTGCACACATTATGGCAATTGTTGTAAATTCGATCGCACTGTCAACATCGTCAGTGTAATCGCATTTGGATTTAATATAACCACCCCACCCTAATAAAGAAATTCAAATGAATTACATCATAAAGGGAGCGCAGCTTTAATTCCCCCTTAATAAAGGGGGTTGTTTCGTCTTTTACCCTGTAAACATCGTTCTCCAATCTTGACATTACCTTCAAATACGGTAATATCATTTTTAAAAAATATAACCGGAGGTATTAAAGTGTATTCGAGAATACTGATTCTCAGATTTCCTGAAACTGAAGTGCAAAAACCATTAGTGTGTTCTCTTGTTAAAAATTATGATCTTATGTTTAATATCTTAAATGCAACTATTCTTCCGAAAAAAGAAGGAATCATGGTTCTTGAGCTTTTCGGTTCAAGAAAAAATTTTAATGAGGGAGTCAAATACTTAAAAGACCAGGGAGTAAAAGTACAAAACGCTTCCCAGGAAATAAAACGGGATAATGAAAAATGCACCCATTGCGGAGCATGCACCGCAGTATGCCCCACCGGTGCCCTTTCTATTCAGCGCCCTGAAATGATCATAGTGTATGATCAGAGCAAATGCAGTGTTTGTGAGCTCTGCGTCCCGGCCTGCCCACCACGCGCAATGAAAATGCGCCCTGTAGATAATAATTTTTTTTGAATGCAAAAAAAAGCTGCTATTGCCTTAAGCGGCGGAGTTGATTCGCTTTTTGCAGCATATCTTCTGAAAGAACAAGGATATGATGTTACAGGAATACATTTTACAACCGGTTATGAATATAGCGACAATTCTGATACAAGTAAAAACATAACTTATCATCGTAAAATAGAAGATCTTGGAAAACAGATCGGCATCAAAATTGAATTCATTGACTGTAGCAAAGAATTTAAAAAAAATGTTATAAACTATTTTACACAGACTTATAAAGCCGGAAAAACTCCCAACCCATGCCTGGTATGCAACCCGTTAATTAAATTTAAAACGGTTCTTAAGTTTGCCCAAAAACTCGGATGCACATCTCTTGCTACAGGACACTATGCCGGTAAAATTTTAGGAAAAGACGGCCTGTTTCATCTTTTAAAAGGAAAAGATACAAGAAAAGATCAGTCTTATTTTCTTTCTTTTCTTAGTCAAGAACAGCTTTCATGCGCATTGTTTCCTTTATATGAATTTACCAAAAAAGAAGTAATCAGACTATCGGAAGAAAAAGGATTACACCCTGTTGTCCAAAAAGAAAGCCAGGACATATGCTTTATCAAAGACAATGACTACGGGAGTTTTCTTGTAAAAGAGACAGGGTTTGAACCCCAGTGCGGGATAATTGTTGATTCAAGCGGAAAAACAATAGGAAGCCATAAGGGAATTCATCTGTTTACTATAGGACAAAGGCGTGGGATTAACTGCCCTGCTCCAAATCCTTATTATGTTCTTGGCATAGATACCGATTCCAACCGTGTAGTAGTCGGATCAAAAAATGATCTTTTAAAAACCCATTGTAAAATAGCAAACATAAACTGGATAGCAAAATCATTTTCATCTTCGGTTAAAGTTCATACACGAATAAGATACCGTAATAAAGCGGTTCCATCCACACTTTTTCCGGAAGCGGATAATTGTGCAACTATAGAATTTGAAACTTCACAATCTGCGGTAACTCCCGGACAAGGCGCAGTTTTTTATATCGGGGATGAAGTTATAGGCGGAGGTTTTATCGAAAATGCCTAAATTTGTCACCACCACTCTTGGTTGCAAAGTAAATCAATGTGAATCCGAATATATTTCAAAAGGCCTTTCCTTATCCGGTTGGTCATCGGCAGAAGATGGCGCTAAACCTGATGTATGCATAATAAATACCTGTACCGTAACCGCAAAAGCTTCCATGCAGTCAAGACAGGCCATAAGAAAGGCGATACGTTTACATCCTGAAGCAAAAATTATTGTAACCGGCTGTTATGCCCAAACAGAACCTGATGAGTTAAATAAAATAAAAGGCGTTCATCATATTATCGGACAAAAGGAAAAACATAAAATCATTTCTGTAGCAAACAGCTTTTTTTCCGATACCTCCCCTGCCCTGTTTAAAGAAAATCTGATTGACAATAAGGGATTTATGCAGCTTCCCGCTCTTCATTCCGAAAGCAGGACAAGGGTTTTTCTTAAAATACAGGATGGCTGTGAAGCTTTCTGCTCGTATTGTATAGTTCCTTATACACGAGGCAAAAGCCGCAGCATGCCTATAGAAACCGTGATTGAAAGTATAAAAAATATTAAAAAAGCAGGGCACCGTGAAGTAGTACTTTCAGGAATTCATATCGGAAAATACGGTCTTGATCTGTCTCCGAAAACTTCTTTGCTTGAATTGCTTACATTATTAGACTCTTTAAAAATAATTGATCGTATTCGCATAAGTTCGATAGAACCTAATGAACTTGTTTCTGAAATCATCAAGCTTTCCGCAAAATCTGACATTATCTGCCCCCATTTTCATATTCCGCTTCAAAGCGGAGATAATGAAATACTTAATAAAATGCGAAGGCCCTATACTCGTGAATTCTTTAAAGACCTTATAACAAAGATAAATGACCATATGCCGAATGCTGCAATAGGTGTAGATATTCTTGCAGGGTTTCCCGGTGAGACAGATGAAGCTTTTGAAAATACATATTCCCTTATTCAGGAACTGCCGGTAACTTATCTTCATGTTTTTCCTTTTTCACCTCGCAAAAATACTGTTGCAGAGAATCTGCCCGGAAAGGTTTCTTCAGATATTGTAAAGGCAAGATGCGCTAGTATACGAAAACTTGGCAATTTAAAAAAAGCAAGTTTTTATAAAAAAGCAATAGGGACAGATCTTGATGTATTAATAGAAGAAAAAAGAGACCCGAAAACCAACCTGCTTAAAGGACTGTCCTCAAATTACATACCCGTACTTATAAGCGGTGATGACCGTTTAAAAAATACGATAGTAAAAGTAAACATCAAAAAAGCTTTTGGAAATTATGTTGAAGGATCAATTTTGAGCACATAATTACGATACCACTCCCAACGGACATTGTAAAAGAGCTTGTTTTGAACATCTGATTGACGACCCATCCTAAGCTTATATCCGTAATAATTTGTATTATTATTTTTAACAGAAGTATATTTAACTTTCAAGCAGTAATATAAATAAAGTGGCTCTGAAGTGTATTATTTATTAAATCGTCGTTTGAGCCCGGCCAAAGAGAATATGCCTGATCCAAGAAGAAGCATGGTAGCCGGTGCGGGAACAGCACTACTACTTCCAGAATTATAAGTAATATCATCAATACATACGTGAGCGTTATTACCACCGGCCCCCGAAAAAATCTCTATTTTGTCAATATTATCCCATTCGGTCGTGTCATGAACCGACGAAAAGTCAACAAAGTATTTAAAACTATGAATGCTATCATTGATTTGAGATGTACTCGCAACTACAGAACCTTCCAAGTAACCTAAAATAGTAATTGTGTAATGATCGGCATCCGTGTTAACAAATAAGCTGTCCAAGGAAAATGCGGTTGAAGTTGATATTACAACAGGATTGAAATATTTTGAATTAATGGAATAACTGCCATTGGTGCCATCCCACCTATAGTTTCCGTCATCAATGGCCGGTTTCGCATAAGAATCGGCCGTAAAATTAAAACCATGGTATGGATTGGTAAAAGAGATGCTGTTCAAATCTTCAAAATCCAAAACATCCGCAAAAGCAAACCCGGTGCCAAATAATAAAAAAGCAACGACAGTAAACAACATAATTAATCTTTTCATATTTTACTCCTCTCTAATGGTTTCAATATCCGATAAATAATATTTAATTACTTAAAATTCACATAGAATAATAAATCACATAATCGCTACAGGCGATTTCGCCTCTATAGGTCAAAATTATCCTTTACTAAGCAATATTCGTTCCATTCTTATATCTATTTGATTTTAAAAAGATTGCTTTCAGCCAAATTATTTACTGGGAACAAAGTGTAAAGATATCCGACAATATTTATTGATTTGGAGGCTTCCGAAGGAATGCAATATAGCTTAAATACACTGCCACAAAGCTTTTAAGACAAAATTCGAAGATTGTAAAATATCCCGACAGTTTTAAATAAAACCAAGAAAGATATCCTCATCAAAAAGTTACCCCGGTAAACTATGAATCGTGACCTATGGCAGGCAACATTATCCATAAAATTTAGAATTAATTGATATAACTGGAATAATATTTAGTATTCTTCGAACAGGCCTTCGCTAAAATTACGATAAACGATGTTTTCCGAAAAGAAAGCCCAATAACCGTAAAAAATCCTTTATAGTTTCTCTTTATGCCACAATAGTCATAATTACAGATGTTTATCATATATTTTCTCACATCTCAAGAGACATTATAGCAAAATGTCGGATTTCTTTACAATCCGCCCTTCTGTAAATATATGACAAAAGTACGGCTATAAAAAATATTGGTAGTATTAGGTACTAAACTATTAAACTTGATTAATGCTGGCTGATATGTTCGATAGAGTTTTATGCTAGGAAGAATCTTATTTATTGGAACTGGTGCGCTACATCCATCTAAACACTCTAAGGGCCGGGCTTGTTCCTGATTTAACAACGTTGCACAATTATCCATACTGCGGGCCATAGTGTATTGATGGCAAAGGCTTTTGAGAAAGGGAGAGGATTTTGGGAGATGGGAAATTTGTTGAAAGTGTGCTTAAAGCTGCTGACGAGCAAATGAAAAATACATATGATCTTCTGGCTCGCGGCTTTAACATAAACGGGGTAGCAACCAGAATTGCCGAAGTTCTGGCGGTTGAACCTGATAAAGTTTGAGCTGCCGGGAAACAGCGGGAAATTGTTCAGGCGCGCAGCCTATTGTGCTATTGGGCAGTCAGAGAGTTGGGGCTAACAATGGTATCTTAGAATGGCCTTGACACTAGTTTCAATAATTTACCTGCCGGGGCACGGAGTGGAGCTTTAGCGCTATCCTGTAATTTCATTTAGTTCCGGATACCGGATCAAGTCCGGCATGACGGTTTAGGATGTTTGAAAAAAACTATTATTTCCAAATGCGGTTACCATGTTTTTTTATTCCGTCAATATTGACATATTGCACAAGTTACAATATTATCCCAGAAGAATCTTAAGCTACCGGAAACAATATAAACATTTGATTAAAATGAATAAAATAAAACTAAATCCTATCATAATTTCCATACTCGTTATTATAGTTGCAACTATATCTTATGTTTTTGGCATAAACTTTCTGGATTTCATGGAATTAAAGACTATTGATTTACGATTTGAATCAAGGGGAATTGTTACACCATCGTCGGATATTGTTCTTGCGGTTGTTGATGAAAAAAGCATAAGAAATGAAGGCACATGGATCTGGCCAAGGTCAAAAATGGCAGACCTTGTAAATAAACTTTCGGATGCAGGTGCAAAAGTAATTGCATTTGATATAGGATTTCTTGAAGCTGATGAAAAAATCACTGTAAAAGCAATAGAAAGCATTCAAAATAAAATAAAAGAATCAAATCAATTAAATCCTTCATTATCAAAATACCTTGAAGATCTCAAATTTCAAACAGACAGTGACAGGCTGCTTGCCACCGCAATTCATAATTCCAAAGCAAAAGTCATACTCGGATATTTTTTTCAAAACGATGATTCCACGACTAATGATATTGATGAAAAAGAAATTGAAATGCATCAGGCAAATGTGCAAAGCTCTGAATATAATACAATATTATATTTATCAAAATCTGCCCCAAAAGCACCGCTGATTGAAACAGTATTTCCTCAATCCAATATTAAGGAAATTTCGGATGCAACCAATTATTCCGGCTATTTTAACATGTTTTCCGATAAAGATGGGGTAGTCAGAAGGCTTCCTGCCGTATTAAAATGCAAAGAGGCTTTGTATGCTCCTCTTGCTCTTATAACTGTTAGCGCTTTTCTTGATAAACAACTTTCTCTTAAAATATATGAATATGGCGTTGGAGAAATTGCTATTGGAAAACACTTGATACCAACCGATGAATTAGGACATATATTAATTAATTACAGGGGCCCGGCACAAACTTTTAAGCCTATTTCAGTTACAGATATATTAAAAGGAAATGCGGATCTTAATCTTATAAAAGATAAAATTGTGCTTGTAGGTGTTACTGCAATAGGAATTTATGATCAAAGAGTAACGCCCTTTTCCAGTATTTTCCCGGGGCTTGAGATTCATGCAAATATTATAGACAATATTTTATCAAATAATTTTTTGTATCAACCCAGCTGGGCCATTATCTCTGATATTTTTGCAATAATTTTTGCAGGTCTTACGCTTGGATTAATTGTACGAAGAACCAACCCTATAACAAGCGTTGGTGCATTATTGTTCTTATTTGGCGGATATATTATTTTATGTCAGCTTCTTTTTTCACACAAAGGATGGATATTAAACATTGTGTATCCGCTCTCAACAATGGTTATTGTTTTTGTCAGTATAACCCTTTTTAAATATTTAACGGAATCAAAACAGAAAAAATATATAAAAGATGTATTTTCAACCTACCTTGCGCCTTCGGTAGTAAAACAGCTTATAGAATTTCCCGAAAAGCTTGATCTTGGTGGTCAGGATAGGGAAATTACTGCATTTTTTTCAGATATACAGGGCTTTACAACTATATCCGAATCGCTTTCACCTAAAGAGCTGGTTGAATTATTAAATGAGTTTCTGACTGAAATGACAGAAATTATTTTTGAACATGAAGGAACCGTAGATAAGTTTGTTGGTGATGCAATAATAGCTTTTTTCGGAGCCCCGAACGATTTACCCAATCATGCCGAAGTTGCCTGCATGGCCTGTATCAAGATGCAGAAAAAACTGGTTGAGCTTAGATCAAAATGGAAACATGAGAATAGAGCTGCCCTTAAAATGCGCGTTGGAATTTGCAGTGGGCCTGCCGTTGTTGGTAACATGGGATCAAAAACCAGAAAAAACTATACAATGATGGGAGATACCGTAAATATTGCTTCAAGGCTTGAAAGCGTCAACAAAATTTACGGAGTATATTCATTAATTAGCGACTCAACGGCAACAGCGCTTGGAAGTAATGTTGTAACACGCGAAATAGATTCCGTAAGTGTTGTTGGCAAAAATGAACCTGTAACTATATTTGAGCTTGTAGGGTATTTAGAAGAAGTAACAGACAGGATGCAAATGACTTTTGACTTTTACGCAAAAGGGCTTTTGGCATACAGGAAGAAAAACTGGGATCAGGCAATATCGTATTTCATATCCGCCCTTGATATAACAATAAGCGACGGGCCAAGCAAAACAATGCTGGCCCGCTGCAATGAATATAAAACCAACCCGCCGCATAACGGCTGGAATGGGGCATATGTGATTAAATCAAAATAAAGCCCAACCCTCTCACCTTAATTATCAAGGAGCTGCGGTAGATCCTTGATTTGTTCCATGGAATATACCTGTGGCATGGTCATTATCTGCTGATATTGGCTCTATAGCCCATGCTCCTCCAATACTATTTGCCGCAGGCCCATACAAAGACCCATTGGCAGTGAATTCCACCGATGTATTAGCATCAATTTTAGCTGCCCCTCCGCTAAGCTGAAACTCAGGTGATTCGTTTGTTAAACGGCCGCTTGCGTTTTCAACGCTTGCAATGAACCCGTCTTTTGAAACAGAAAGATTAAATTCTTCAATGGCACCATCCATAAAATTTACCTTGGCATCGAATGAACCGGTCATATCTACGCCACCGGAATTTGTCCAATAGGTTCCCTCTGCACCTCCGGCATATGACCACCAGCCTGAAGTATTATGTAAAGTCATCATATCGGTTGTTGAGGTGGGATCTCCTGTAATATAGTATCCCTTATTATCAACATAATAGGTGTAAGAAATTCCGGCCATCGGTTCAGTCTGTGTCCAGTAACCCCATTCCATATATGCATTATGCCCAAGTTCTGCAAAAATTGCAGGATAACTGCCGGAAATATTATCATGCTTGGTATTAACATCAAGATCAGTTAACTTAGCATTGCTCATTCCGCCTGAAGCGTCTAATTTCATATCTCCATTAGGCGTGTCACTTGCAACTGCATCAGGGTTATCAAAATTCTGTACAGATCCGCTTATATATGTTCCTTCATAATATTTAGTGCTATCCATCCTTGTTAGCATTGCCGTAAAATAACCCAATGTATTGACAGGTCTATCGGTTTCACCAATTACCAAACTGGTTAAGTTTTGGGTAATATTTTCCACATTGCCATCTGTAGTATCAGTACCGGCTGTATTAATAATATTATCTATTATATCTCCAGCATCGTCTGCACCCGAACCCAAGATCCCGGCAAGAACAAACCCACCTCCCTCGGTTTGCTGAATAAACTGATTCGCAATATTGGGGTCTGTGGGTTCAACATTACCCGCACCAAGATTGTCAACAAAAAGACTTTCACCTGCTCCAACAGTGTTTGTACTGCCATCGGCATTTGAAGTTACACCAACACTGCCGTCAAAACCGTGAATTATGGTTTCAAAATTTTCAGAACCATTTTCAGCAAGATAAATCAGGCTTTCGTCAGAAAGATCGGCTATTTTTTCGCCGGCTTTTCTTACTTCAACACCAAACTTGGTGCCTCTTACACCCATTACGGCAGTCGGCGTCTTAACAGATGCTGAAATTTTTCTATATTTAAACAGGCGCACAACATAAAACATGGCTTTGCCCCTAAGCATGCTCATAACGGATTTTTTCTCTTTGGCAGCACTGTCTTCAGAAACTTCTTCAACTATAATCTTGCCGTTTTCACCCATAGTTATAATATCTTCCGTTTTAAACCTGATACGGCATCTGGAATCCTTTAGGGTATAAAAAACATCCTGCTGATAAACGGCATCTCCGGTAATTGCATAATAAGCTTTATTTGAATCCTTATGCAGTACTACAACATGGCCGGAGGCTTTTTGAATGGTTCCCACATCCGATTCATTTGATTTAATAAAATTATCTTCAATTTGCATGGTTTTAAGCTCTGCCGGAAGAAAACCAACGTCTACTGATTTACCACGGGAACTTTTAGTATTGGTATTATTATCAGCTAACAATAAACCTGCCCATACCAGCAAAAACATAACCGTAAATATAAATATTAAGCGTCTCTTCATAAATTTCTCCCTGATTAAAAACGGCAGCCTAAACTCAAAGTGTAAGTTGTCCGATCATAATCATAAATATCGGCGTTTGAATTGTTATCAGTATATGCAAAAGCAAATGAAGCATAAAAGTATTTTAAAAAGCCCTGGCTAACTATGGCGGTTAACCCATCCCGTTTATCTTGCCTGCCTTCGATATAAAGAAGAGGTTTTTCATCAAAGTCTTTCTTTGTCCACAAATACTGCACAAAAAATTCCGTTTTAGTGGGAAACCTCGTAAAATAAGACAAACCGAGGTATGGTCCATCATAGGTAAAACGGTCATCATCAGCATCCATGTAGTCATATCCGGTTGTAAGAGAAAAAACATGCTTTCGGTTATCAAGATAAAAAGTAGGAACAAGTCCAAAACGGTATCTTTCATTATCAAGTCCGGATCTGCTGGTATAATAAAAATTCTCCGTAGTGTAAGAGAAAAGACCTTTTATGCTGAAATACTGACAAAAATGATGCTCGTATTCCGGATCAGCATGAAAAGAATATGAAAGACGATCGCTTCCGTATTCTCTTTCAGTATAACCTATAGGAAGTTTAAAAATATCCCTTCGCGCTACCCACCATGGTCCTGTACTGACATCAATTGATAAGAAATCAAATTGGCTATAATCAAGATGTGCTTTGTTATAAAAAGAAAGCGAGGTATTCCACATAAACCCTTTTGCTTCTCCGGCATCGAAAAGAAGATTTCCTGCAACACTTGTAACCATAGCTTCATCTCTGAGCTTGGCAGTCAATTTGGCAGGGGTAAGAAATCCTCCAAAAACCTGATAGGTATCCAGATCGGGGCCTGAATTTATATTATCGTCCCAAACAAACCCTTCTGCAACTCTGAGATTCCAGGATATTTTTTTGGTTTTTTGATCAATCGCAGACAACATTTTTGAGATATTATCAAGCACTGCTTTCGGAGGAGAAGCAGCCTTCACGATTTCAAGCTCACTGCGCGCTTTTTCAAAGTTTCCCATATTAAAATATGCTGCAGCAAGTTCAAGCCTGACTCTGTTTAGTTTCGGATCAACAGAAAGCATTTGTTTGAATTTCTTAACCGCAAGCTCGCTCTCACCTGTTCTCATAGCACTTGTGCCGATCCAAAACATGATATCCATGGTTTCGGCCTTACTGGCAATTTCCATAAAAATCGGAAGCGCCTTGGCAAAGTCTCGATCGTAATAAAGAATAAGGGCATCAGCAAGTTTTTTATCGAGAGCACTGATTTCTTCAGGATTCATTTCACTAAGCTTTTTAACAACTTTTTTATCGACAGCATCGGAGCCGGTTTCACTACCAATTGTTTTCACACTCTCAAGTGAATCTTGTGTACCATCAGGCTGAGCCACAGCTATACCGTTTAGCATAAAAATAAATAAAATAATGACTACAAAAAAAGAAGCCGGTTTAATCTTTAAATGCATAAAAAAGTCTCCTTTTAGCTAAATAGACAAAACGAATGAAAAGATATATTAGGATATAATTATCAGTATAGAAAATTATTAATAAGATCAGCATTATTAAGAAAGCGAAATGTAAAAATAAATAGAATAGCAAATATCTTATATATTCTATTTTACAGTTTTATAATTATCTATGTCAAATCTTTTTCCAATTTAATTTATAATACTATAAGAAATAACACGAGCCACTTTCAAAACGTTTCAGTTTGGTCAAGCTCAAGGCGGGGGAAAATTTCAACCACAGGAATACATTTAGTATTTCGAGGATTGAAATTTGAGCCCAACACAGAGATCGGCCAAAATGGGGCGTTTTGAAACTGGCTCACACGCTTTTGGTTTTTTGATTTCAATATTGAACAAAAAATAATAATATTTCAGCCGGCAACACTTCAATTTATTGCTTGATTTAAGTAAAAACATTGCTATAAGGAGAGACATGATCAGAAAAGCAAAAATAAGTGACATAAAAGCTATTTACAACCTTCTCCAGATATACAGCAGCAAGGGGGAACTGCTTCCTCGACCTTTCAGCAAACTCTATGATCATCTACGTGATTTTATTGTTTATGTTGATAAGGATAGTGATACAATAATAGGATGTTGCGCTTTGCAGTTTTGCTGGGAATATCTGGCCGAAATAAGATCTCTTGCCGTTCATCCTGACTATTTAAAAAATAAAATAGGCACTGCTCTTGCTGAAACAGCACTTTCCGAAGCAAAACTTTATGAAATAAAAAAAGTTTTTACTTTAACATACAAACCTGAATTTTTTGAAAAGATTGGGTTTGTTAAGGTAGATAAAGAGGAACTGCCCCTTATTAAAATCTGGTCAGATTGCTTGCTTTGCGTCAATTTCCCCAATTGTGATGAAATAGCTCTAATTAAAGATATTACCTGAGCCAGTTTCAAAACGCCCCATTTGGGCCGATCTCTGCGTTAGGCTCAAATTTCGCACGAAGTGACACGTAGTGAAGCATAAGCGCTAACCTTTAGCACTACCATCGATATACTCCATGTATTCATGCTGTTAAAATCCCACCGCCTTGACCTTTACCAAACTGAAACGTTTTGAAAGTGGCTCTGAAACATCAAATCATATAAGCTGTTATCCCATGTTTATATGTCTTTGTTGAAACTTCTTGACATCAGCAATTCATATATTTAAGTTCCTGTATAAGTTAAACACATCTTAATATCACCGGAGAAAATTTAAATGGCAGACTTTATATATCAGGAAATGTTTCCACTTGGCAAAGATGAAACCGAATACAGATTGCTTACTAAAGATTATATTTCTACTGATAACTTTGGTGGCAAAACAATTGTAAAAATTTCTTCTGAAGGACTAACTATTCTTACCGAACAGGCATTTAAAGACGTATCCCATATGTTAAGAGCCTCTCATTTAAAGCAGCTTTCAAAAATTTTCAATGACCCCGAAAGTTCCGAAAACGATAAATATGTTGCCCTTGAGATGATTAAAAATGCCGTCATCGCTGCAGAAGGGATCTTTCCTCTTTGCCAGGATACCGGTACTGCTATTGTGCTTGGCAAAAAAGGGCAGCAGATATGGACAGGTTTTTCCGATGAAGAGGCCATCTCTAAAGGTGTTTTTAACGCATATACAAAAAACAATCTGCGTTACTCCCAGAATGCACCTCTTACAATGTTTGATGAAAAAAACACTGGCTGTAATCTTCCGGCTCAGATTGAACTATATGCTGTTGAGGGTGATTCCTACAAGTTTCTTTTTATTGCAAAAGGAGGAGGATCAGCAAATAAGACCTATTTGTTCCAGGAAACAAAGGCAACGCTTAGCCCGGAAAAGCTGCTTGATTTTATGAAGGCAAAGATAAAGACTCTTGGAACAGCAGCTTGCCCACCTTATCACCTTGCTTTTGTTATAGGAGGAACATCTGCTGAACTGAATTTAAAAACAGTGAAACTCGCTTCAGCAGGTTATCTTGACTCTCTTCCAACAAAAGGAAATGCTTTAGGTCATGCTTTCAGAGATATTGAGCTTGAAGAAAAGCTTTTAAAAATATCACAGGAACTGGGAATCGGAGCCCAGTTCGGAGGCAAATACTTCTGCCTTGATACAAGAGTAATACGCCTTCCAAGACACGGCGCATCATGCCCCATAGGTCTTGGGGTAAGTTGCAGCGCGGACAGAAACATAAAAGCAAAGATCACAAAAGCCGGGCTCTTTCTTGAAAATCTTGAAAAAGATCCGGCAAAATATCTTCCCCAGACAAAAGAAGCCGAATCAGGCGCGATTTCGATTGATCTTAACAGACCGATGGATGAGATAAGAGCCATACTAAGCAAACATACTGTTGAAACAAGACTTCTTCTTTCAGGAAAAATCGTGGTAGCAAGAGATATCGCCCATTCAAAATTAAAAGAACGGCTTGACAGAGGAGAAGAACTTCCGCAATATTTTAAAGATCATATCATTTACTATGCAGGCCCTGCAAAAACCCCACAAGGATATCCTTCAGGTTCTTTCGGACCTACTACAGCAGGAAGAATGGACTCCTATGTTCCCGAATTTCAAAAGCACGGCGCATCAATGGTTATGCTTGCAAAAGGAAACCGTTCAAAAGATGTAACCGAATCATGCAAGAAACACGGCGGTTTTTATCTTGGCTCCATAGGCGGCCCTGCGGCAAGACTTGGTAAAGAATGTATTACCAACATTGAAACAATAGAATATCCTGAACTTGGAATGGAGGCTATATTCATGATTACGGTAAAAGACTTTCCGGCTTTTATAATAGTAGATGATAAAGGAAATGATTTTTTTGAAAAACTGCTTGGATAATTATAAATGCAATAATATCGAACCTTAGTTCTTTTGTGATTTGAGGAATGGGGAAGTCCGAAAAGAACAGGCTGCTAAGCTTCCACCATTGAAGACTCGGTTTCCATATTTGTTAATCCATCTTCTACCGGAGCCGGGTCCTCAACAATCTCAGGCAAGTCTTCATTCACCGGTTCCAATTCTAAAGACCCTTCTTTTGCTTCTTGTAATTGCTTTATCCTCTCCAGTAGTTCTGACCTCATACTTCTGCCCATTTCAATATGCTTTGGATGCTCATGGTCATCATCTGAATTTTTATCAAGTTGATTGGATAGATACCGGTTTAGCGGTTTGATAAATTTAGACGGTTTTACCCCTGAATGCTCCATAATGTCCATTATTTGATCGGCTGCCTGTTTTAAAGAATCCCGATTTACAATACTTTCTTCAGTCTCTCCGCCTGACGGTGATTCAACTGTTTTTTCAGCCACCATCATAAGCGCCTGTTCAACAACCACACTTTTCTTTGATTCAATATTAGCCTCAAAAGAGGCAATGGACTCAAGATTTCCAACCTTGTTTACCATGGCCATAGCATTTTTCAAATTACCCGAAAGAGTAGATTGCATGATTTTATCAATGGCTTTCATGGCCTTTTGTATATCTTTTACTTCCTGTTTGTTTAAATCCCCTTCTACCAACATTAAAAACTCGCTGCTACTGTCTGTTGAAATACTTTTCCCTTGCAAATTAAGTGACATGTTATTTACACGGGCAAAACCATTATAAGTACTATATTGGCTTGTGCTTTGGGAATCAGCCAAAATAGTTACTTTATCTCCTTCTGCCGTAAGGATTGTAATGTTCCTGCTTTCTTCCTGAGATGTTGTAACCTGATTGAATTGGGCAAAATAGAATTTACTGCTTTCCGTTGAATACCCGGTAAAATCTTTAGAAACCAACGTGTTTGGGAATATTGCATTCATTTTTCATTCTCTCTTTTTATCGGGTTTTTAATATAATTAATATCGTGTTACTCATTATATCGGTGTAATTCAATAAAACTTGATTTTTTTCAATCCATTAATTTACTATAGAAGTCGTATTGGGGTTTAAATTACATTTTTTTATTTTCCAAACTACTTAATATTGACGTACATTGCCATATCGAATATTCTAATAGCAGATTATAATTATAGATGGCGCTCTTGATTGGAAAGAGGATTCTTTTTGTGCTTTCAGGGAAAAGCTTATATGCAATTTCGGACAATGAAAGCTTTTTAGATCATAATTAATTATTTAAAGGATTAAAACCCCATCATGTTTAACATTGACCAAACCCAGAAGGATATTAACGCAATAAAGGATGCCTTTAGCGCCATTGATATTAAAGGTTCCCCTGAACAGATTTTTAAACTCCTTGCAGAGTTCGAACAAAAAACAGCTCAATACACGGCGTTTCCCCATTTAGATGCAATCATCAAATGGCATAAAAATCTCTTTTTTCAAAAAGCATGTCTGTTTCAACGCGCCGAGGAGCTTCTGGATGAAGCCTTAGATGCTATTGAAGAACGTAAAGAACCTCTGTTTCAGAAATGGAAGGTGAAGATATACATTTCTCTGGGATATATTCACAGAGCTCAATGGAACTATCTGGATGCTGAGTTCTATCTCAGCAATGCCCTAAAACAGGCAAAATCCCTTCCTGAACTCAGTAACTTCCTGGGTGAAATCTATGCAGGTCTTAGTCAGGTCAGCCTTTTTCTGACACGACACCACCAGGCCAATCAATATGCAGCTTTAGAAAAAAAGGTGTGTTACGAAAACTACAATACAGACCCCTCAAATGAAACCCACTGTATTATCTATGCCTATGCATTGATCAATCATAATCGTATCAAACGGCTTTTAGGAATGGTTGAACAAAAAGATCTCAAAGACCTTGATGACGCTGTCGCCCTTGCATCCCGGTTCAGCACTGAAAAATGTAAAATATTGTGCAATCTGGAAAGGGCGGAAGCCAAATTCAGTATTAATCAGGCTGATCAGGCGTTGGACATGGCACTGGAGCTTGAGTCGAGCTTAAAGGAACTGGGGATGACCCAGGAGAGTATGCAGGCTGGCCTTCTGGCGGCAAAGGCATATCGCAAACTCTATGATTACGAATTTGCCGAACAGAAACTCAAAGAAATTCTTCATCTGACCCAAAACAATTATTTACAGCTAGGACAAATTATCGCGGAAACCCTTTATGAGTTGGGATTGACCTATTACCAGATAGATCAGGAGAAAAACGCCTATAACTGTTTTCGTGAATCCGCAAAAACGGGTATGGTGCTCGGCATCAAAGATATCATTATCCGTGCCTTTGATGCTGCAAAACGCATCGATAAATATACAGCACGGGAGCTTTTGTCATCCAATCTGGCTTACCAGGATGCCACTTTTGTGAAAAACAGCCTAAGCCGGGAGTTCAACCCTTTTAAAAGCACCAGAGCAAAAACACGGCTTTATGCCACCACGCTTTTTGTAGATATCGTGGGCTTCAGTCACTTGATGAAAAAGTCGGATGAAAGTATGACCATTCAGATGGTGGACGAATTTATTGACCGTATGTCCTTGATCATCTATCAGAACCACGGCTATATTGACAAGTTTCTGGGAGACGGTTTTATGGCTATATTTGAACATGGACAGACTGTTTCATCTGAAATGGTAATGAATGCCATCCGCTCCGGTATCGATATTTACCGGGCATTGAAACATAAAAACCGGAAGCTCGGAACCGTGTATGGGGAAGATAGTAAAATCAATGTGCGCATCGGTATCAGCACTGGAGAAATATTTGCAATGGTTTTAGGTAACTATATTAAAACGGAGTTCACCTACCTAGGCAATTCAGTCAACCTGGCATCAAAACTGGAAAGCCATGCCAAACATAAATGCATGTTGATAGATGAAGAAACTCATCAGCAGGCTAGCAAACTCATCTTATCGGAACCTGAAACCATAATCATTCCCGGCCTTGGCGAAACTCAGGTCCACAAGGTGCTGCGCCTTGCCCGGATGAGAGAACGGCCGGCAATAAAAGCTTAATAAAAGAGCCGGTTTCAAAACGTCCCATTTTGGCCGATCTCTGCGTTGGTTGAAAATTTTAATCATCGTAATAACCCATGTATTCCTGCGGTTAAAATTTTCACCCGCCTTGACCTTGACCAAACTGAAACGTTTTGAAAGTGGCTCAAAAGCAAATAATAAGCAGATCCACAAATCATTGCCGACAATTCTACACCATAACCCATTGCCAAAAGAATATTTAGCGAGCTATCTCTCTATATATTCTTTTGGAAGTAAAATGCCTGTCATTTATCTCGTTCAGGTAATTGCTTATAAAGCCTTTGATTTCTTCACGAGTAAAGCTGTAACCATCGCGCAGGGTTCGCCGGTAGGCCCGGGCCAGAGAATTTATGCAACGGTGTTTTAAAAATATTGAAGACCATGGTTTACTTGTTTCACGGTCGATTAAAACAAAAGAATACTTATCATCAATATATTCACAGAAAACATCTTTGAGTCTAACAACCTGAAAAAATCCTTTGCGATGCAGCTGGCCGACAAATTTCCCGAATCCCTCCATCAACAAAAATCTCTCGCTGGAAGTACTTGAAGAATAAAGTGTGGCCAAATCTGTTCCCTCAACACCTTCTACCAGCAAAAAACCCTTAACCGGCAAACAGTACTTTCGCTCCTCTCCCCAGGCCATGGGCCGCATCACAGGAATGCCGGCTTTTGTCAGGGAATCTATCAACATTTTTTCGCGCAGAGGTCCTGAGCAAGGCTTTCTTCCGAAAACAAGCATGCGCAACAATATTCCTATCGACTCACGCCCTATACGTTTAAGAAATACATGGCGTGTCTGACCGTTTTGTGAAATGCTGATCCGGCGTAATTGCCTAAGCTCTTTCCCCTTCACTAATAATTCACCAACCGGTTCATCCATTAAGGCTTCAAAACTCCCAAGCCCGATTACATCGAGTTCTGCTCTAAATGACTCATCTGCCTGCCACCAGATCACTTTCTAATTCCTTGCTTTGTTACTAATGTTATAAAATGAATTTCTTTGCAATTCATTTTTTCAGTTATAACTCCATCAATATTTGAGTGTTAGTAATCAAAACACAAAGCACATTCCCCCAGACACTGGCAGGGCAAAATACTCTACTGCAATAACTTTATTGTTTTGGATTCGAAATATAGTGTGACCGGCTTTGTGTGTCAATATTAAATGGCTGAAGATGATGTTGCCTATTGTCTGATTTGCATGTGAATGATAAATATCGTTATTAACCCATCACATGGAGACACCAGGATCTGAAGACAACCCAGATTTATCTCGGCAAAATTATTGATTCAGAAATAATCCGTTAGATGAACATCCTGCATGCTGAAATAGAATTGCTCAAACATTAGTCCTTTGAAAGAGAAAAGTCCTTAAGCTAATATCATACATATATGTCAAGACGATTATGATTTATATAGTATATTGATTGCTATGATAGCTTCCTGAAAGTGATAAGCTGACAGATGTCTATGCTTTACAAGGTTTCATTCAGTAATCAACGCAAATGAAATCAATCGGACAAAATCCTGTGTTATACGTAATACGTGTTAAAAGATTATAAATAGCCATTACAGAATAACACACTAAAAATTTGACAAAAACTATAAATACCAATATAAATTAACTACTTTTCATACAGATTTTTTTCCGGCATCCATCAAAGACATATTACATATATTAACTGTTATGATTTCTGAGAAATTGAAGTGAAAAAACATATTTTTACATCTGTCATTATAATATTACTATGCATAAACATTGTATGGGGAGCTAATTTAAAAGATCCACACTTACTTTTTATTAGAGATATCGAACTAGTATTATTCTTAGTGTCAGCATTTTCTTTTCTGGGAATTACACTCTTACATAGGAATATAAAGTTCAAAGTTTTCACTTTTTTGTGTGTGACAGTGTTATTGGTTGTTGTATCTTTTAACGAATACGAATATCAGAATGACTATGAACGTATAGTTGCCAATCCTTCAAATCGATACTCAAAAATAAACCGTCGCCTCATCATTGGATTTAAGGATAAAGATGAGGCAATACAGCTATCTAAAAATGGGATAGCAGGAATATTTCTCACTAAGAGAAATATTCAAAATGAGACCTTTTCATCCTTGAAAAATTTTATATCAGGGCTTCAACGTACAAGAAAAGAACTATGTCTACCATTATTGATAATTGCTACCGATCAGGAAGGCGGCCCTGTTTCACGTTTGTCCCCGATAATTAAAAGACAAGAAGCTCTTGCCTTAGTACATAAAAAAAATCAATCAAGTCTTGATTATGGAAGGAAGCAAGGAAAATTACTAAATGAACTTGGAGTAACAGTCAACTTCAGCCCCGTAGTAGATTTAAAACCACAGCTTCCACCGAGCAAATTAGACTTCCATTCATTAATTGCAACTAGAGCTATATCCTCAATCCCACAAGAAGTGATAAATGTAGCGTTACCATATATTGTAGGCTTAAAAGAGAATGGGGTTACAGCAACACTTAAACACTTTCCTGGGTTAGCAAGAGTTCAGACGGATACACATCATTTTTCTGCATCAATAGATACAGACCTTGTCATCCTAGAAAATACAGACTGGCTCCCATTTACTGAGTTACTTAAAAAGAGTAACTCATGGTTGATGCTATCTCATGTAATATTAAAACAAGTAGACCCTATAAACCCTGTGTCCACTTCAAAAAAAGTAGTCGACGAATTATTGCGATCTAAATTGAAAATCGATAATATTTTAGTAACTGATGATTTAACGATGGGTGCTACCTATAATCGAGGGTTCTGCAAAAGTGTTGTAGAGTCTTATTTAACTAGTATCAATTATTTATTAATTGCCTACGATTATGAAAAATACTTTGACGCAGTGATTTGCATCGACAATCATGACAAGTCAAAGCACGCGGAATTGTGAATGCCGGCGGCATTCACAATCCGGTGTTTGAGGGTTATGTGACCATCTAAATCGGGAGTACATTTATGAAATTATTATCTTATCTGATAGTAGTTGTTTCACTTTTGTTCTTGATATTCTATGCTTATGCGGGAGATTACACTAATAAAAAAAATGAATACAGTGTAAAAAGAATACCTACCGAGTTAGTTACTTCTTTTTTCGAAAAAGCAAACTTTGCATGTGACACAAAGAATAGTGAAGTTTTTATGGATCTTTATACTGAGAAAGTACAAATTTGGCTGCAATCTTATAAAGGAGAAAAACTTGATAATTATATGGCACTGATATGTAGTCAGCTAGAATCTTTTTATAAAGGACTTGAGGTTGAATCCAAAAAATATTCGTATGGATTTGTAAGCTATAAGAAGCCTTATTCAAAGAAAGCGACGACTGGGATTTGTGTATTTAAAAAGGGAAATTGCATAGAGGTTCTTCCTGCAATTATCGAAAATGGTCAAATAAAGATTAATGAACATTGACTAATATAGTTATTGCTAAACAAAAAATGCGCCAACAAAATGAATTCACATAACATCCTGCTGCAAGGGGCGGCGTAAAAAAACGCGCCGCCCCTGAGCAGACCGTACTCTCTTTCCTTTAGTAATAAACAGTTCCTAAAGAATCCGATAGCATTTCTTTGTAGCATTTTAACCCGAAGCCACGTACTGGGTTATTACCGGGTTATTAATGGAAGAAACCTGCTCTTTCAATACGGTCTATCAGTGTTGTTTCTTAGGAGGTGTAAGAGTACTTTTTTGGCAGTTTGGTGATCTCAAAAATATCTTGATGCGGTTTTCTAATTGAATTCATCCTGAAATACAGTAAGTGGCAGTTTTTATAAGCCTGCATCATTTTAATCGGAAATAGACTGTTTCCGTGTACTCTCTTTTGGATCGCGGACTCATGATTATCCATCCTTGGGAAGTTGGTAATCGAGATCATCCGATCATGAGCCAACGATCATTTACAATCACCCTTTGGGTAGCATTTTGTTTGAATCAATTTACTATCATCCTCTTGCAATTTTTTTAACAAGCTCCACGTTTTCAAGCCATAAAGCCTCTTGCGTGCAATCGCAGACACATATACCGCAACCTTCGCATATCTCTTTTTCTATTTCTACTGTACCGTCTATTACTTTTATTGCTCCCCAATTGCAGACCTCCTCACACACTCCGCAACCAACACATTTTTCCTGATCCGCAGAAACCACTATCTTTCCTTTTGTTTTTCCATAGGTCGATAGTACTTCGTCAAAGGTGAGCAGTTTTGGAAGGATGGCTCCTTTCATTTCATTTATTGAACTAAAACCCATAGAATCCATATAATCCGATATGTTTCTTTTTAACTTTTCAATCAAGCCCATTCCCTCCTGTAAGAAAAGGGTTTGAACCTGAACGGAACTCGCTCCGTACATAATAAACTCAACAATATCGCTCCAGGTCTGTGTTCCTCCTGTAATAGAGATATGAATATCCTGATATTGTTCTACCTGACTTAAAAGCGCCACAAAATTCGTGTGTTTTGCCACCTTTGAACCGGAAAGGAATACGGATGTGGGCATTACTGGCTCAATCTTATCAAGCTTTATACCTGGAGCTGCAGGGAAAGCCATAACTATTGTCAACCAATCCAATCCTGCTTTTCCGGGTATCTGCAAGGGAGCCTGGTCAAATGGATTAAACATCATTTTCACTCCCACCGGAATACTAACCGCTTTTCTGACTTCGCCACAAATTTCTTCGGCAATTGCAGAATTGTTTGAGGCTCCGCCCACATAAGGATGAGGCGTTAAAAAAGGCAAAGGACAAGCAAGACAAAGCTCAATCGCTTCGGCGCCTGCCTCTTGAAGCATCTTCGCCCCCTTAATATACCCACCAATGGATATTGCCATTAAGCTGGCTATAACAGGGGTTTTAATCTCTTTAATATTATCTTTGAACCATTTTGCCCAGGCTTCAACCGGAATTGGAGATAAACCGCACATAGTAAGTAAGCCATCTCCGGTTGAGTGAAAAGCCGACCTTGCATCCGGAAACAAGCCGGGAGCATACGGCTTTACAACTTTTTCGTATTCTTTTTCCAGAAAACCGCTTTTTGTTACAACGGCTCCTGCTCCAAATTCATCGCATCTCTTAATATCATCGCCTGTTCTGGTAAAATGCCCGGATGAAATGATGATAGGATTTTCAAGCTCCAAACTTCCCATTTTTACTTTTAAATCAGCCATTTTTACCTCCTTGTTCAAATGTAAGATTATTTTTATTTACAAATAGTTCTTACAGTAATTGCATTCTTCCGGAATGCCGGTTTGTTAAAAAACTATCAGCCTGCCTTTAAAAACAAACCGATTTACTCTATTGTATAAGCTTAAATCATGCCAACATTTCAATTCTATTTATATTCAGGGTTCGGGGAGTTCCCAAAATCAAGTCGCTGAATTGATAATCACTTGCCAATCTTTATGAACAAGCGCTTATGGTTTCGTGTTGCAAGTGCAGAAAAACAGCTGGCTAACAGCTATTTAAGATACAGTGGCTTTCAATCTCAAGTTATGCAGGGATAGGTGCTTGCCAAACGATTTCTATTTTTCTCAAATATCATAAATATTTTTTACGAATCCCTCATTACACTCATATCAATGGTTCTCGTGAAATATGCCACTTTTTATGAATGATATCATAAAGATAATTAATGTTATATGGTAAATAATATAATATAAATAAACTTTTATACTATATTAAAGATATTAATTTGTTGCATATCATAAAGATACAATGCGAACGCTTTTTTGACTTACTAAATATCATACAGAAGCAACCGCAAGCGCTTTGAATAGCACTTAATATCCATCAATTTATTCCGGAGATTAATACGGATTATGATTTTGTGTAATACCGTATAATATGTTAAATGTTAATGTGATGAACCTTAATAATATTGACTTATGATACTTTGAAGAGTAGATTTTTTAATAAAACATACCGAATTGATAATAAATATTTTCATTGACTTTTGTTATCATAAAAGAGGCCAACTATCTATAGGCACAAGTCCGAACATCCGCTGCGGTTTACGAATGTGGCGAAGGGGGGCGTGAGCATTGATCTGTAAACATAAACCAAGCCTGCTGTTGCTTAACGTGGTGTTTGGTCTGCTGATGGCAAGCATTTTGCTGATGACGACAGTGTCGGAAGGCGGCCAAGACAAAAGCTTCGAAAAAACTCCGGCCTCAAATGCCTTTCTGCAATCCCTTACGGAAAAAGAGCAGGTCTGGCTGCGCGACCATCCCGTAATCCGCACTGTCCAGGATCCGGGTTGGCCTCCGGTCGAATTTACCAACACGCTTGGTGAGCCAACCGGCATGGCCGAGGATTATCTGAGCCTTATCGAACAGAGGCTTGGTGTGAAGTTTGAGCGGATAAAAAACCTGAGCTGGCAGGAGGCCTATTCCCGCCTGAAACGGTGGGAGATCGACATGACCACATCTGTGGCCATGACGCCTATACGTGCTGAATTCTGGGCTTTTACCAAACCTTACATGAAAATTCCTATTGTCATCGTCGCCCATGCGGATGTTACCTACATATCCGATATGCGGGAACTTGCGGGGAAGAAGGTTGCCGTGGTAGATGGTTACGCGGTTAACGACTGGATACCAAGAGATTTCCCCGAGATCCAGCTGGTTCGGGTCAAGACAGCACAGGAAGGTCTTGAAACGCTGCAACGGAAAGAAGTCTTTGCCTACATAGAAAATATGCTTGTTGTCGGCTATCACATGGCAAAGTTAAAATTGACGACTCTTAAGATTGCCGGAGAAACCCCATATGTAAACAATCAATGCATGGCGGTTCGAAAAGACTGGGTGATCCTGGCCGGGATTCTACAAAAGGCGTTGGATTCGATTACCGAATCGGAACGCAATGGCATTTACAGGAAATGGCTGCCCATCCGCTATGAACACGGATTCAACTATACCCTGTTATGGCAAGCGCTGGCCACCTTTGCCGTAATCCTCCTTGTACTGGTGCTTTGGATTCGAAGATTATCCAGGGAAATCATGCATCGTAAAAATGCGGAAGTGGGCGCGAACGAGAGCGCACGGCACTTCAGTCGACTTTTTGACGTCGTGGCGATGCCGCTGTGCCTTATCGATAAGAATGGCGTCCTGATTAATTTAAACGAACGGTTTGTGCAAACCTTCGGTTATAAAAGGGAGGATGTGGCAACTTTTGCCGAATGGCGACAACTCGCCTTTCCCGACCCCGACTATAGGCGCTGGGTAATTGATACATGGGAAACTGCAGTGAAACGCGCAGCAGCAGAAAATACCGATATAGAACCGATTGAATACCGTGTAAAATGCAAAAATGGCGAAGAGCGTACTGTCATAATATCGGGAACAATCATCGGTGATAATTTCCTTGCCGCATTTTTCGATATCACCGAGCGCAAGCTGGCCGAGGATTCACTGCTGGAAAACGAAAAAAAATATCGCTTGATTGCCGATAATTCCAACGACTGGATCTATCTGATCTATCCCGATGGGAAATTCAAATACGTTTCTCCTTCCAGCGAACGTTTTACCGGATATGCCTCCGAGGAATTCATAAATAACCAGCAGCTTTTTATGGATATTATCCATCCTGATGACAAAGAGCATATAAAATCCCATTTTGAATTTATAAAAGAAAATACCACAGACCACGATTTGGAATTCCGAATTATCACTAAGGAAGGTGAACTACGTTGGATAAGACACTCTTGCCTCCCGGTTTATAATGATGAGGGCCAATACGTGGGACGGTCTGGTACGAACCGCGAAATCACCAATCGCAAGCTGTCGGAGGAACAACTTAAACAAACCCATGAAAGTCTCAGAATGGCATTTAACACGACTATTCAGGTTATGGTATCAGCTGTCGAGGTCAGAGATCCCTATACAGCCGGTCACCAAATCAGGACGGCAAATGTTGCCTGCGCCATTGCCAAAGAGATGGGATTCTCCAAGGAGAAAATCGAAAACATCCGTATTGCCGGTTCCATTCATGACATTGGGAAATTATCCATACCTTCTGAAATATTGTCAAAACCAAGCAAATTGTCTGAAATCGAGTTTTCCCTGATTAAAACCCACTCCCGGAGTGGATACGAAATACTGAAGGATGTGGAATCTTCCTGGCCCCTGGCGGAGATTGTCTACCAGCACCATGAGCGGATAGATGGCTCGGGCTATCCGAGAAACCTCAAAGGAGATGAAATTCTCATAGAGGCCCGCATACTTGCTGTTGCCGATGTAATTGAAGCTATGGCCTCACACAGGCCCTATCGTCCTGGTCTGGGCATTGATAGCGCATTGGATGAGATAGAAAAAAACAAAGGAATCTTTTACGACAAAGCTGCCGCAGATGCCTGCCTAAGATTATTTCGAGAAAAAGGTTTTCAAATTGAAAAGGCTTGTTCTATTCCATAGACCTCAGCGTTGAATCCGTAGTTTTTCCAGATCTTGTTTTAATTATTCCGGTTTATCGATATCCTCAAAGGGATTCCCTTTTGCTCATTAATAATGTTATCGATACGATAGTAAGTTATTAAAATTTAACTGATGGGAACAGCGAAAGATTGGTATGGGGAAGAAATTTGGCTGCGGAAAACCTGTTCATAAAATCCTGATTTACATTTAATTCAACATAGGTAATACTGCTTCTTATTATATCTATTTCATCCATTAATGAACAATCTGTAAGAATCATAGATGCTCCTTCAAGAGAGCTGTTGCCTATGGACTTATAAGTACTTTCGGCAAGATCCGGCAGCATACCGATAGTTATTGCAGAGCGCGCATCGATAAGAGAACCGAAAGTACCCGCTACATAAAAAGTATGTAGCTCGGAAAGAGAAACCCCAACATATGATGCTATAGTTTCAAGTATAGTGTACATGGCAGCCTTGGATCTTACCAAGCTGTCAAGATCGGCCTGGCTTATGGTAAGATCATAACCTTTGGCGGAATCTTTGGCGAAAATAACAACAAAACGCTTAAATCCGTCTTCATCTATCAATCTTGTTTTGCATACACTTGGAATAAATTTACCCCTTATATCAATCATTCCCGAAACAAAAAGAGCCGCTGCAAGATCAATCAGACCTGAGCCGCAAATACCTACAGGAGGAAGATCTCCTATTGTATGGATACTAAATAGCTGTGCAGTATGATCGTAAGAAATCCTGTCGATCACACCTGGGCCTGCCAGCATCCCCATTTTTGTTACTCCTCCTTCAAGTGCAGGGCCGGCAGCACCCGCACAAGCGACAAGCCAGTTTTTATTTCCAAGTACTACTTCTGCATTTGTTCCTACATCAACAAGAATAGAAGTATTTTCCTTTCGGCTAATGCCTGAATATAAAATTCCGGCTATAAGATCTCCTCCAAAATAACTACCCGCATTTGGAAATACAAATACTTTTGCCGACTCATTTGCTTTTATACCAATTTCGGTGGCACTTAAACAGCCGGGTCTGTTTATAACAGGAATATAAGGTTCTCTGATAAGATAATAAGGGTTAAGCCCAAGCAAAAGATGCGTCATAGAAGTATTGCCTGCAACTGAAACCAGGTAAATATCGGAATGGCTGATATTACATGACTTGCAAAGATTATCTACAGCATTATTAATTCCGTTTACAATTAAACTCGTAAGAGTGTTTAGTCCGTTTTCTTTTTCCGCAAAATGTATCCTTGCAAGAATATCCGGCCCGACTGATATTTGAGGATTAGCAAATGAACTCTCGGCCAGAATCTTACCGGTTGAAAGGTTTAACAACCTTAAAACGACTGTAGTTGTACCAAGGTCAACCGCAAGTCCTGCTACAGTATCTGTTTTGTTATCAGTTATTCCGGCAAGGTACCATTTCTTATGGTCTTTGAAAAAAACACAACGAAGATTAAAATTATTATCATGAATAAGCTTTGGCAGCTTTACCAAAAGACAAGTATCTATATCAAGAAATTGAGTGCCTAAAACATTATTTATGCTGTTTTCAAAGCGTTCCGCATCTGCTGTGTTATCGCTAAGAGATGGAGGAGCTATCTTTATTTGTTTTATCCAAGTGTTTATAGGTTCAGTCATTTCTTTATACTACAGCAGAGCTTCAACTTCAGATATTATTTCTTTCATTACTTCTCCGGCATTGCCCCTGATAATATAATCGCTGATACTTGAGGTAAGAGGAGTGTTTTCGGGATTTATTTCTATTATCTTTGCCCCCGACTCTTTTGCATCTACTGGTATGTTTGATGCCGGATAAACAACCGCAGATGTTCCAACAACCAGCATAATATCACATTCACGGGAGATTTTTCCCGAACGGAATAAATGATCCTGCGGTATCATTTCACCGAAGAATACACAATCCGGTCTTAAGATACCTCCACATCCACATTTAGGTGGGATTTCCTTAAGAGAAACTTTGGAAGTCTCAATTGTTTTTCCACATTCAAGACATCTTTGCAATGCAAAGGTGCCATGAAACTCAATAACATCGGTATTTCCGGCAAGCTGATGAAGCCCGTCAACATTCTGGGTTATAATTGTACTTAGAATTTTTAACTCTTCAAGTTTTGCAAGACCTATATGAGCGTTATTCGGCTTAGCATTTTCAATTACATCTTTCATCTCCCTTATGAGAATATTCCATACTCTAGCAGGGTCTCGCATAAAAGAGTCAATATGTGCAAATTCCATTGGATCAATTTTTTCCCATATTCCGCCTTTTCCTCTGAATGGAGGGATACCGCTTTCCACCGAAATACCGGCTCCTGTTAGAGCTACAACATTATTGGAGTTTGCAAGATCTCTCGCTGCTTTTTTGATGAGGTTTTCCATTTTAAATTTTTGTTTCTTTCAATTTCCAAACAATAAACAAAGTTTATTTATCGATTAAAGATTTAATCTTCTTTTTTTGATCCGGTGTAAGCTTATCAAACTCAAGCTTTACCCCAACAGGTCTTCTTTCTACAATCTTTGCATTAACCATCACAGAATTTTCTTCTGTTTCATCCGAAATAGTAAGAATAATATTTTGACCCATTGAAAAAATTTCACCTGTTTCAAGAAAGAACCCCTTCATAGTAATATCTTCTACTAAAACCCTGTTTGAAATATCATCCGTATCGTATTCTACTACCAACTGCCTTAAAATCTCATTATTCTTATTGGCATGTGTTTTTGTAAAACCGGGTTTTGTTTGAGCTTGTAAATCATCTGTAATGTTTAAGGCAATTAAAGTAATATTATCATCACCTCCCCGCTCATTGGCAAGATCAACCAACATTCGGCTTGCATTTAAAGCGGAGTTATTTTTCATGATATCCATTATTTCTTCAGGTTTTACTTTATCACTAAGGCCATCTGAACACACAAGAACTTGATCACCGGTAAATATTTTAATTTCACGAAAATCAGGTTCTACCTCCTTTTTAATACCTATAGCCCTTGTAATTGTATGCCTGAATCTTTCCGAAAGAGGCTGCGCACCGGCAGGAGCAAAGGCTGCGTATTCGGCCATCGCCGTATGTGGCACTGATAGCATATCAATTTCATTATTACGAAAAAGATATATAGGACTGTCTCCCACATTTAACGCAATCAGTTTATCGGATACTACAAAAACAGCGGAAACAGTTGAACCCATTCCTTTACATGCTGATTCTTTTTTTGAAAGTCTGTAAACTCGTTTGTTGGCTTCCGCAACACTTGTTAGAAGCCATGAGGCCTGGATTGAAACATCTTGAATGGATTTAATTTTATCGGTATCACCACAAACATATAGGCCCATCATTTCTTTTAGTGTATCTACAACAAGTTTGCTGGCTACTTCTCCTGCATTATGTCCGCCCATTCCATCGGCAACTACATAAAGACAATTGCTTTCATCAACAAAATAAGAGTCTTCATTCCCTGGTCTTTTTCTGCCGGTATCCGTAATCCCCGCCGATTCAACTTTAATCATTTTACTTTAAAGTGTCCTCATATGTAGAGTAAATTTGCAAGCTATAATTGTTATGATTCTCCCGCCAATCGGTCAACAAGAGTTAAAGCAAAATTTTTCAAAAAAAGCAGTTGAATCGATTTGGAAGCATTATCAAGAAGCGGAGCACTTATTACAAGAAGAATGCAATCAGTTTCTGCAACAACTGTAGCTGTTCTGGCCCGACCGCTTATATATGCCATTTCCCCAAAGCAATTTCCCTGGCCTACTGCGGCAAGTTTTTTATTATCTTTTGTTATTGCTACCTTCCCACTCATAATTATATAAAAAGTATCATCTATTTCACCCTCACTTACTATTTTTTTCCCTTTGGGTATTTTTGATATTTTACTAACCGAAAGCAGTTCTTTTATATGTTTTTTTGTAAAGTTTTTAAAAAAAGGAAGATGGTTTATAAATCCTATAATATCATTTACTCTTTCATTACCTTGTGACCCGGCCAAACCCCTTTGAACCACTCTTAAGTCATAGGAAAGCTCAATACAACTCTGGTAACGATCATCCGGATTTTTAGCAAGGGTTTTTTGTATTATTTCGTCAAGTATTTTTGGTATTCCACTTCTAAGACTCGAAACAGGCACAGGATCTTCATTGCTGATTTTATACATAATGGAAAAATGATTATCTCCCGGAAAGGCCTTAACTCCGGCAAGTAATTCATAAAGGACACAGCCCAAAGAAAATATGTCAGAAATGGCAGAAACCTTTGAGTCTTTCAATTGCTCGGGCGACATATATCTGGGTGTGCCCAATATGGCCATATCTAATGTAGCCTCTGAAATATGAGCAATGCTGAAATCGGTAATTTTGGGAAATAGTGAAGAATCCATCATTATATTTGTAGGCTTAATATCTCTGTGTATGACTTTCTGTTGATGAGCATAATCAAGAGCGTTACAAACATTTATTATAATTTTGATGATTGTATTTACAGGAAGTTGATTTTCTTTTTTACAGTATTTTAAAAGGGTATCGCCTTTGACATATTCAATTGCCATATAACAATAGTCTCTATAAACACCGGCATCATATATTGAAACAATGTTGGGGTGACTGAGTCTTCCGGCAGATTGTGCTTCAACAAAAAAATGACTTCTTTCTTTATCCGTATTGAATTTTGAAAGTTTGATTGCTACAACCCTTTTTATATAAGGATCAAGCCCCATATATACAACACCGGACCCTCCCTGTCCCAGCTTTCGAATTATTTTATATCTTCCAACTGTATCAATATTATCAAGATCTTTACCTGGTACAGGTTTATCATCTATAGTGTCATCTTGCATTAACATACCTTTTTATAGAATAAAAGCAGTATCACATGTTACGCCTAAACATTCTGTATCATAGCCTTTTCCGGCAGCGGTTTGATTGCATATTTTAACAATTTTATTCATTTCCACATCAGTTCTTTCCTGATTCAGATGAAAAAGGCCAAGTTTCTTAACTCCTGCCTCAAAAGACATAGAAAGGACATCTGTATATACAGAGTGTCCCCATTCTATTCTTCGGTCATATTCTTCCGGCTTATATTCTGCGTCATGAATAAGAAGATCAGCATACTTTGAAAATTCGATATATGATTTCATCGGAAGCCCACCATTATGAACAAAACCAAGTTCATTATCAGTTAAAAAAACAAAAGTTTTATCATCTTCTATGAACTTATATCCACTTCCATTGTTAGGATGGCTTAATGGAATAGGAATTATCTTGACCGAGCCTATCTCAAACTCTGTAGGACATGCATCAATATATGCAATTTTTGCTTTTAAATCCGAATATTTTACAGGGAAATTCGGCGGCGCCATTACTTTTGAAAGTATTGTTTCAACAAATTTGCTGTGAAACGGACATCTATGCATATAAAATTCAGCCCGCTTTGAATAAAGAGGCTTAAAGAAAGGAAAACCCATAAGGTGATCCCAGTGTGCGTGAGTAAATATAAAATTATATTTATACAGGTTATTTTCTATAAGATGATTGCCGAGCCGCCTAATGCCTGTACCTGCATCAATTATAATAATATCATTACTCTTAGTACATATTTCTACACACGTAGTATCTCCGCCATAAATCAGATATTCTTTACCGGAGACAGGTATCGAACCTCTTGACCCCCAGCATTTAATACGCATATCTCAACCTTCCCTTTAAAAGAAGTTTCATTACAATGATTTTCCTAAAAAAGTGCTCCAGATACCGGCATGTTCCCATCTGTTTATTATTTTAACAGGAAGTTTTGATAAGTAAAACTCTATTTTATCCGCTTCGTTTTTAAGTAGTCCTGATAAAATGAAAAATTTTTTATGGAAAAATCCGTCTGCTTTAACAAGTTGCTCCATAATATCATAATGAATATTTGCAATAAGAAGGTCAGAAGGTAATTCTATAAAATCCTGGGCTAAACCCTGTAGTGAAATTATTCTATCTTCCAAACCATTCATTACGATATTTTTTCTTGCTGTGCCGGCAGAGAGATAATTGATATCAACAGCTATTACCTTGTTACCCCCAAGGCATGCTGCAATAATTGACAGCAATCCTGTTCCGGTTCCCAGATCAAGTACAGTGTCAATTTGTTCTTTTGCAAAAGCTACCTCAAGCGCTTCGATACAGTCATGAGTTGTCGGATGAGTTCCTGAGCCAAAAACCACTCCAGGATCTATCATAATATTAATTTTATTTTCTGTATTACTATTTGTAGCCCAGGGAGAAGTTATGTTGAATCGGCCTATATTAAGAGGAAAAGATGTTTTACCCTGCCATTCATCATATGTCATTTCATATTTATCAATTAATATCAGATTGGGCTGGGCGTCTAAAAGCATTTCAATATTTCCATAAGATGAGCTTTTAAAGAAAAGAAATGAAAAATTATCCTCCTCCCAATTACCTATAAAGTCGGAACCAAATAATTTAAAATCGGGTTTAACACGCCCTTCAATAGAATAGATATAAAGTTGTTTATAAGGATTTTCTGCTGTCATATAAATTGGTTACACTGGCTCTATCTATAAACCCATAATTACTTTATTATTCTGTCAAATATTTCAAAAGCCGCCTTAACCATATTGTTATCTAAGGGCATATCTATTGTCGGTCGACCGTTTAAATCGAATTCATAAAGGGTTTTATCATCCGGTATTGTTCCGGCAAACTTTATTCCGGTCTCTTTAATCATATTCAATATATCATCAGAAGGTTCTTCTTTACAGCGATTTATTATCATATAACTTTGGCCTACACCAATGTTAAGTTTTTTTGCAAGTTCGCCAATCCGTAGCCCAGCTTGGAGGCCACGCCTTGAAGTATCTGAAACTATCAGAAGAATATCAACATTTTTTGTCGTAAGCCGGCTGATATGTTCCATACCGGCCTCGTTATCTATAATAATATATGGATAATTATCAATGAGCCGTTCTAAAAAACCTGTTAAAAGAGTGTTGGCGGCACAGTAACAACCGGAGCCTTCGGGCTGGCCCATAACAACAAGATCATATCCTGATGCTTCGACAACAGCCTGCTCCAGTTTCATCGACATAAACACATCCTTTGTCATACCGCCAGGAACTACTCCTTTCTTCATTTCTTCTCTGGCATTACCAAGAGTATCTACTACATCAAGACCAAGAACTTCGTTCAAATTTGCATTGGAGTCAGCATCAACAGCAAGAATAGGCGTTTTACCTTTTGCTGTTAAATATTTTACTATCAATCCGCTTATTGTTGTTTTACCAGTTCCACCCTTTCCGGCAAGTGCTATAGAAAAAGACATGTATCAGCATTTCCTTATCAATTAATTTAAATTTTAAAAACCTGTTATTATATTTTTCCGTTAAATTCAATAAGTAGGATAGATAAAACAAACAGTCAAGCAACTTTTAATAACTTGGTAATAAGTCACAATTATTTAAGATTAATAATACACTTCAAATAGCTGAAACTCCTTGCAAAGGTAATATTCTTATGCTAAAGTGCAGCAATCGTTATGGATTATAACCACATGATGATATGAAACGGGAATTGTGAGATACAATAATTTCAGTCTTAAGCATAGTACCATATCAAGCAAATCTTTTTAAATAAGGAGACAATTTTATGTTTAATCTGGTTAAAAAAACAATGCTTACCGGAATTGGGTTTGCCTTAAAAACATGGGATGAAGTTGAAAGTAAGGCAAATGAGATTGCTATAAAAAGCAAAATGTCTGAACAGGAAGGAAAAAAATTTGTAAGTGATATTCGCAAGAGATATACCGAAGTCCAGGATAAGATGGAAACAAAAGTCGAAGATATGGTTAAAGAAGCTTTAAAGAAAGAAAATATAGCTACCGTCAGTGATATAGAGTCTTTAAAGAATGAAATAAATGAACTTAAGAAAATTATCAAATAAACAGGCAGTTAATAAAATACGATGCTAAGCATCAGACAAATAAGCACAATCGGGCGTACATATCGTCATATTGGTCGCTATCGCCAGATTCTTTCTGTCCTTTTCAAATATGGATTCGACGATGTTATAGAAGTCCTTAGGATAAAAAGGTATCTGAAATTCGGCCTTAAATTTATACCTGGGAAAAAAGGTAAAAAAGAAGAAAAACTCCCAAAATATGAAAGAATCAGATTAGCTTTTGAAGAGCTTGGCCCGACTTATATCAAGTTAGGACAAATCCTTTCCACCCGCGCTGACCTTATCCATCCGGATCTTGTACATGAACTTTCAAAGCTCCAGGATGAAGTTCCCGCTTTTCCTTTCATCGATGCAAAAAAAATTTTGGAATCAGAGCTGGGAGTTTCGGCAGAAGATATTTTTGAGTTTATAAATGAAAAACCGATAGCCTCAGCATCGATAGGGCAAGTTCATAAAGCAAGGCTTAAAAATGGTGAAGATGTTGCCATAAAAATTCAACGGCCGGGCATAAAAAAAATAATAGAAATCGATCTTGAGATAATGCTTCATCTTTCAATGCTTTTGGAGCGCTATCTGGAAGAAATGTCATTTCACCGCCCAGTTAAAATTGCGGAAGAGTTTAGCCGGACGATTGAAAAAGAACTCGATTACACCATTGAAGCTTCAAATATGGATCGTATTTCGTATCAGTTTATGGATGATCCGTCTCTTTATATTCCGCAAGTTTTTCGTGACTATACAACATCGCGAATTTTAACGATGGAGTATATTGATGGAATAAAAATATCCGATATAAAAAAGATTGAGGAAGCAGGCCTGGATAAAAAAGCAATTACTGAAAGGGGAGCTGATATTTATCTGCAACAGATTTTTGATCATGGCTTTTTTCATGCCGACCCTCACCCCGGAAATATCTTTGTTCTTCCCGATAATGTAATATGTCTTATTGATTTTGGAATGACCGGTTTTGTTGACACTAAAACAAGGCAGAATTTTATCGAGCTTGTAGAAAGCGTTGTTAGCCGTAACGAAGCTAAGGCAACCAGACTTATGCTGAAAATAACGGCATGGGATTATCAGCCTGACTTACGCACTCTTGAAAGAGATGTATCGGAGTTCATGGGAGAGCATCTTTATAAACCTTTAAAAGACATTAAAATCGGAAAGCTTTTACAAAGTCTTCTTGAAGCGATTTCCAGACACAGACTAAGGATTTTACCTAATATCTTTCTTATGATGAAAGCCTTAAGCACAATTGAAAGTATAGGAGTTTCTCTGAATCCGGACTTTGATATGATAGAACATGTTGCTCCATTTGTAAAACGAAGCCGCTTAAAAATGTTTTCGCCAAAGAAAATGACCTCAGAGGCAATTGATATTGCCTCTGAGTCGGTTGAATTTATACGTCAATTTCCAAAAGATTTGCTTGAAATCACAAAGCTTTTGAAGAGCCAAAAGCTTGTAGTAAAGTTTGAACACGAAGGTTTAAAGCCTATGCTTTCAACCCATAACAGGATCAGCAACAGAATATCTTTTGCTATAATTATTGCGGCTCTTATTATCGGATCAGCACTTATTCTTTCTTCTTCGATCCCTCCGCTTTACTACGGTGTATCCCTTTTGGGAATAATCGGATTCATTACCGCTGCCGTTATGGGTTTCTGGCTTCTCATATCTATGCTCAGAAGAGGCAAATTGTAATTATACCATAGTGCAACCCGGACCTTCTCCTCCCTCAGGACATGTCCATTTGATATTTCTGTACGGATTTATTTCTTTAAAAACCGCACCCGGCACCTTAGGCCGGCGGGCAAGTTCAATGATGGATTGGGAAGCTCGACCCGGACGCCGAAAGTACCGCTGGCCGCATCAACCACTTTATCCACAATCACAACCTTACCCACATAGACACCGCCGACAGGAGATTCTGCTCTGACCTCTGCAGACATGCCCTGACGCACAGAGCCAAGCTGTCGCACGGGAACAACCACTTCAACATTAAGGGGATGGATCTGCGCAATGACAAGGATCGGCATTTCACCAACATATTCTCCCACCGACAATTCCCTTTTCATTACCACGCCATCTATCGTACTTCGTATCGTGCGCATTTCCAGCTTCTCAACAGCATCCTGAAGCAGGGCTTCCCCCTTGGCGATTTCCGTCTCAAATTCATCCTTCTCATTCTCCGAAATGTGTTTTTTGAGGAACATTTCTCTGTTCCTCTCCAGCTTGCGCTTGCTGAATTCCACCTGTACCCGCGCCAGATTGACATTCGCATTTTCAACTCCGGCTCTCAACTGTGCCACAACCTGCCCTTTTTTGACAATATCTCCGCGTTCGGCAACCATCACCAAGATTCCAGGAACCTGGCTGCTGACATTCACGATCTCATAAGGGTCAATCATCCCCTCAAGATCTTCTCCAAGAGCCTCTCCTGCAACTATGGCGAAAGCTAAGCAGGCCAGCAACATCCCTCCGATAATACGTGATATTTTCATTGATTACCTCTCACGATTTCTTTCCTATTCCCGAGTTCCCGAAAACGAAAGCGTCGTTCCTACCTTCTCGTCCATTTTCAACAGTTCCTGTCTCATACGGGCATGTACTTGCTCCATTCTTTTCTGTGCAAGCAATATAGTCATTTTTACGGCAAGCGTCCAGATATAAGTACCGGGGGAAAGGGTTTTTCGGATGATCCAAATCAAGACTCTGCCACGCTTTTCTCCAAGAATTGGATCTTCCAAGGAAAAAAAGGCTTCATGACTACCCGGATCACCTTGACGGGCACAGCGTCCAATGAGTTGGCGATCGATTCGTCCCGAATCATGACGTTCCGTCAGGATCACATGAAGCCCCCCCCGTTTCGCAACATCCGGCCCGAGTTTTATATCCGTCCCCCGACCGGCCATGTTGGTCGCGATGGTGATGTTTCCGTATTCCCCGGCACGGGCAATGATCCCGGCCTCATCCTGATCGTTTTTCGCATTCAACACCTGATGTCCAAGACCGTCCTCGTCGAACAGACAGCTGATCTCTTCCGAGACGGAAACGGAACGGGTGCCGACCAGCACGGGGTGTCCTGATTGATGCAATTGTCTGACCCGCTCCCGAACAGCCTGATATTTAGCCTCAAGAGAGGGCATTATCCTGTCGGGATGGCGCACCCGGATCAGAGGTCTATTCGTAGGTATTCTCGCCACGGTCAGGCCGTAAACCTTCCCGAGCTCACCTCTGACCTCCCAGGCGGTTCCGGTCATTCCGCACAGGTGCCGGTATCGTCTGAAGAATCGCTGATAAGTAATTCGGGCCAGCGACTCCCTATGCTGGGTCACTTCACAGCCCTCCTTGATCTCGATTAGCTGGTGAATGCCTTTTTCCCAGGAACGATCAGGCATTAGACGACCTGTGTACTCATCGACAATCTGCACCTTGCCTTCGCAAACAAGGTAATGGATATCGCGATGAAACAGATGACGCGCCGAAAGGGCGTTGCGCACGATATCGTTTCTCCGGATGGTCCCCCGCCAGAGTGATCCCCGGGATATCGTCAATTTCTTTATGAGCGCCACACCCCGGTCGGTGAGATCGACCATACTCTCATTGCGATTGACAAGATAGTCTTCCCCTTCCTGAAGATCATCAGCAACAGACAATGCCTCTCTCATAAAGGCTTCCTCCTCGCTTCCGCCGGCGGCTCCGGAAATAATGAGCGGGGTTCGCGATTCATCGATCAGCAGACTGTCTGCCTCATCGGCAATCGCGAAATGAAGACCGCGAAGAAGGAGCTTCTCTTCCCGCATCATGTTGGAGTACAGGTGTTCCGCCTGCAACCGGATGGGGTGGGTAAGTTCACCCAGAACAAGCTTATCACGGAGATAATCGAAGGTAATTTCCTTGTTATTACAGTAAACAACGTCACACTGATAGGCAGCCTGCCTGCTTTCATGGGGCACTTCATGGGTAACGCAGCCCACCTTCAGTCCGAGAGCCCGGTAAACCGGCCCCATCCACTCGGCATCCCGAGCCGTCAGGTAGTCGTTCACACAGATCACATGAACGGGGATACCCGCAAGCGCAGCCGAGCCAGCGGCAAGTGTCGCGGTAAGGGTCTTTCCTTCCCCCGTTTCCATTTCCGCAATCATGCCCTGCAACAGCACCCAACCCCCCATGAGTTGGGTGTCGAAATGGCGAAGTCCCAGTGTACGCCAGGCCACTTCCCGGATCAGGGCAAAGGAATGCGCCACCAGATCGTCACGGAAACCCTGTTGTCGAATTTTCAGTCCCACCTGCCGCGCCTCGGCCTTGAGTTCGTGGTCATTTAACGTACCCATTACAGGTTCAAAAGCCTTCACGAGAGGAACGATACGTATGGGCCGGATCATGCGCATCCGCGCATACCTTACGAATCCCCCGGTCAGGGACAGAACGGCTTTTTCCACCACATTGTGGCGGTGTTCTTTTTTTTCAGGGCGATCACTGCGGGTAGCAGGGGGATGATACCTCTGGCCTGATTTCATGAAAGGGATCATACGCCAAACTTTTTGAGAAGTAAACGACGGATGCTCCGATGCAGGCGAAACGCTATGGGCTCGGGATTATGCACAAAGCGAATGTAAACCCTTTCCCCGATTCCCCTGGCTTTTGCCTTTTCGAGGGTAATATCAAAATAAAAGAGATTCTCAAAGGACTGAGGCTTTTCGGTTTCATTCGGGTCCAGGATGACGCCTCCCCCGCCTGCAAGGCTGAGGGACAAGCTGGGAAGTTCCTTGGATGCTCCCGGGACCTCACGTTCGATGCGGGCAGGATAAACCGTATCAACGGATGAAGCGAGACGACCTTCCACTTTGAGGGTCCGGTAACGGATGTGATCGACATCCGCCTGATTGACTACAACCCGAACAACAGTTCTTGAAAAATCTACAACATACCCCATGGGAATCCCTTTGCGCACGAAGCTTCCCGGCAGGTCATCGGCCTTCGGCATCAACAGGACGCCACTCGCTGGACTGCGAACGACCATCTCACCGAATCGTTCCTCGGCACGGGCAAGTTTAGCCCGGGCGCTTACCATTCTTTCCCGAAGCACCTGCGCTTCCGTGATATTGGTCACAAAACTCAGGCGATAGCGAGCCTCAAGTTCCCTTAACCCGGCTTTAAGGACCTCAAGTTCCGCCCGGAGCTCGGGGGCTTCACAGTAATAAAGCGGGTCTCCTTTTAACACACGGGAACCGGGTAAAGCCAGGAACTTCACCACGAAACCATCCGTTCCGGCGAATATCCGCGCCTCTTCGGGTGCCCAGACCACCCCCTCCGCGACGGTAAAGGATGGAAACGGCACCAGAAAAAGTACCCCTGCCAGAAGGCCGGCGAACACACCGGCAACAAGGAAGATCCGGGGTAAAGAGCGGTGCATGTTCTGATGGATATGGCGTCCTAACCTTACCAGAGGAAAAAGAAGAATCGCCGCCGACGTCCAGATGGCAAGGATAATCCCAAGGAAAAAGAAGCGGCCGGCAATAAAAAAAATGATCGAAATGCTGATCAGTATCCGGTAACAAAACGCGGCAAAGGCATACAGTGAAAACCAGAACTCTTCGCCGGTAGCCTGGGCAGGTGATTTGGCATCCCTGATACCGAAAAGATATCTTTGCAGCAGGTAGCCGATATACTTGTTCCCGCGATCGGCCAGATTGGGAATCTCCAGAAAATCGGCAAGGATATAATATGCATCAAAACGCAGGAGAGGGTTGCCGTTTAAGAGCAGTGCCGAGACGCCGCCGATAAGAATGACGTTATAGGCTATCACGCGCGCCATTCCCGGCTCAGCGTTGATCCACACAATCACCCCACAGGCCGCCAGCAGCAAATCGACCATGATTCCGGCGGCACTCACCATAATGCGTTGGCCCTTGTGGTAGAAAGCGGAAGATGAAGAAGCATCCATATAGGGTATGGGCATGAAGGCTATGAGCATAATCCCCATTTCGTGAACCTCTCCCCCCCATCGTTTGACGGCGTAAGCATGACCGAATTCATGAAAGATCCGGGTGACCGGATAAATAAGACCTAGAGCAAAAATATTCTGGAGGCTCAACACGCGATCCGTAACATTGGAAGTAAGTTCCCGCCAGTGAATTCCGACCTGGGCCAGGGCGAAGGAAACGATGACGATCCAGAGGATAAGCCCGGCCCGGCTGAAAAACGGCCGGACGAGGAAAAGTGTTTTCTCCAGAAACGAATCGGGATCAAGCAACGCAAAGTTCATGGCCACCGGCGATCTGAGCATGGCCATCCACCGGCCCATCTTCTCCTTCCGGCCCCGCTGGTGAAGAACTTTAAAATCAGGTGGAATATCCGACTGCATGATATCCGCCTGATGGAGATAGGCTAAGAGGTCGATGACCTCGTCCTGGGTCGGCATGTCATCATCTAAGCGTTCACAGGCCGTTTTCCAGATGTCATTGAGAGTGTGCTTGCCGTCCATGAGGCCGATAACCAGGTACGCTTCGGGAGAAAAGCGGTGAAACTGGCCCTTTGAATGATCCTGCAGGATATACCAGTCACGGTCACGGTATGAATGTCGATGAAATCGGGCGTGACTGCGCAGACGGGGCAACAGGTCGGAGACACGGTACCAGGATTGGCTAAACAGCGTTTTAGCGCTATGTGAATTTTTTATAGCCACCAGGTCCACACCCAGAGTCGGAGCCAATCACGGAGGTTTCGCGTCCAGATGGAGATCAGCTTCCGTTTGTCTACATAAATTTTCCCCACGCCTTCCATCCCGGGCCGTAATTTCTTCGATGTTTGATCCAGCATGGCCTCGACACGAAAGCAGTTCTTCCCCTCCATGGCGATTGTGATCGGTGTTATTTTCTCAACGGTAAAAGCAAAGTTGCCCTGAAGCGACGGAAGAACCAGTTTTCCATTCTGTCCAACCGTTACATCGGCAATGTATCTTTCATCCACCTGCAGGATCAGACGATAATCTTTCAGGGGCGCAATTTCGAACAGGGGCTCTCCCTGTTCGACGGCGGAACCGAGCTTCTGACTCAGATCGCCGCTCAATAGAATCCCGCCAAACGGCGCCCGGATATTGCTCCGTGCCAGCCTGTTTCCCGTCAGATCAATCTGGGCAATCACCTGATCCAGCTGGGCGCCTATTACATTCAGCTTCGCCCTATCACGGAGAGCCATGGCCTCCTGTTGCTGTTTCAGCAGCTGATTCTGCTGACCCTGAAGGCTGGACTTCTCCAGAAGCAGATCCCGTTCATCGAGAGTGCAGATAACTTTCCCTTCCGGCACCGTATCACCGGCCCTGGCGAATGCTTCCTTGATATAGCCCCGGTAAGGCGCTGCAATAGTCCGGCGTACCGCCCCTTCAAGAGTTGCATTAGCTGTCACCCGGTAATCGCCTGTAGCTAAGCTGAAATAAATCACGAGTCCCAATATGAGAAGAACCATAAGTTTTCTGCCGATATACTCCGGTCCAAGGAGTTTCTTAGTCTGCGTCCGGAGAGAATGCCAGAAGTGGTAAGCCATAGGGCGGTTCTGGATCCGCTTGCCGTTCAAAGCCGGGGCGACGAGGGCGAAAATACTGCGGCAGACGTCTACATCTCCTGCACTGAATGGGGTTTCCGTCCCTCGTTCCAGGGTCAAGGCTCCATAATATTTCTCAGCCCCAAAAAGAGGTATCGTCAATATTGATTCCGTGCCATACTGATGAGCAATTTCCTCGTGATTGCGGACGATGAGCATTTCCTCATCCGGAGAAACCGGATAGATGATCTCCCGGGCCTGGAGAATGGCTTCTTCCATGGCCATGGAGACAGCGCGATTGAACTTCATGCGCTTGTCGAAATTGGCACTATGGGAAATGGCCTGAATGGAAATCTTGCTGCGCTTCAAAAATCCCAGGCTGACCCGGTCACACTTAAACTGTGTGGCGACGCCTGTGACAAAAGCCATAGACGCTTCACCATAACTCTCCTCGGCCAGAACACCCGCCAGGAGATTAACGGCGGACTTCAGGCGGGCATGGACAACTTCTTCATCCCGAATCTGTTGACGGCGAAAAAACAATTCCAGGGAGGAGACGCCCCACTGGAGCTGTTCCATAACTTTTTTCAGTTCCTCTTCCCCATCGGCGGCGACCTCAACGGCAACAGCGCCACAAAGCTTATCGTCGATCAGAACCGGATAAGCGGCGCTATAATAATGTCCGGCATCTGTTACCCGCTCCGGCGAGCCATGATACTCCGGAGGAGAAAGCTCCGTAAGGAGACCGCAACGCTGTGCAAGAACCTGATCGGATATCTCCGCCAATCGTTCCGCATCGGTTTCCCCTTCAGGCCATTTGGCCACGGGGGAAAAAGATGCGGCATCCGGGAGTCCTATAATGAGAATGCTCCGGATACACTTGGAAATCATCGAAGATTGAAGGGCAAGCCAACTGTTGAAATATTCCCCTGCACTGCAGGGGGTTTCCAGGCAGAACCACAACCCGGTTCTGTTAGACAAGGCATCATTGACACCAGGGTTTTCAGTTCCGCCGGAGAGGTTCATGGAATCAATCCCTTAGTCATCAATATCGGCTTCAAGCGTTCAACCCCACCTGTCGCCTTTTTTTCTATTTAAGGTCAAGGTTCAACTCTCCAAACCGGCTTTCATATTCCTTGACGATGTTGCTCAATAAGAGCGAAAGCCTTTTTGCGGCATAGGCATTGAGGATGATCCGCTCCGTCAGATTGATGGTCAACTCCTTCTGTCCCGTTTGCCAGGTCTGGTTGGTACCGAAAAGCAGCGTAACTTCCTCGCGGGTACTCGATACGTTGCAAACATTGGCATACGATGTCTTCATCTGGGCGGCATCCCAGTTGATCTTGACCCCGTTGTCCTGCTGCTGGGTGTTAATTTTTTCTTTGTCGGTCATTGGTATTTCTCCTCGTATTTTCTTTCGCATAGTATATCCCGCCTGAAGTCCTGCGGTTTCTTTACCTGTGAGCCAGTTTCAAAACGCCCCATTTTGGCCGATCTCTGCGTTGGGCTCAAATTTCAATCCTCGAAATACTCAATGTATTCCTGTGGTTGAAATTTTCTCCCGCCTTGAGCTTGACCAAACTG
>Ga0180007_10000612_pt1 | contig 56773 bp, 71 predicted proteins | sample MM_PC_MetaG_FD_121122 | JGI IMG/M metagenome (GOLD analysis project Ga0180007, IMG submission 121122) | Groundwater microbial communities from the Aspo Hard Rock Laboratory (HRL) deep subsurface site, Sweden - MM_PC_MetaG | ecosystem: Environmental > Aquatic > Deep subsurface > Groundwater...
CAAACTTTAGTTATTCAAATCCTATTTATCACCTTTTTAGTGAAGGATTTAATACAATCACAGCATATGCAAATGATACTTCTGGAAATTTGAATTCAACTAGTGTTAGTTTTTGGGTTGATACAACTGGCCCCTCTATAAATTTGATTAGCCCAGAATCTAAAACTTATGGACAGAATATAGAGCTACCTTTGGACTTTGTAGTAAGTGATTCAAATGGTGTGTCAAGTTGTTGGTATAATTTGAATAGTGGATATAATGTTAGTCTTTTAAATTGTCAGAATACAACTTTTGATGCTAGTGATGGAAATTACATCTTAAACTTTTTTTCAAATGATACTCTTGGAAATTTGAATAAAAAAAATGTTAGTTTTTCTGTTTCAACAGAGATAGCTGTTGTGTTGGTTTCTCCATTTGATTCAGAATGGTTAAATTATCAAAATGTGGAGTTGAATTATACAGTTAGTACTTTGGCTGATATTTATAATTGTAGTTTATATGGAAATTGGGGTGGAGAGTGGCATTTGAATCAGACAAATTTAAGTGCAGTTAATCAAAGTGGGGGGATTAATTCCTTTAATGTTTTTTTGCCAGATGGTAATTATTTATGGAATATCTATTGTGATGGGTTTTTTGATTCTTTTGCATTCAGCAATTTTACTTTGAATATTGATACACAAGAGCCAGTATTAAATATGTATTATCCTTTGAGTAATAATCTACTTAAGAGAAATGTTTCCCTTCTTTTGAATTTTACTATTTTTGATGATAATTTGGAAGAGTGTTGGTACACTTTAGATAATGGACAGACAAATATTAGTTTAGGGTGTAGTGAGGGAGATAATTATTACTACTTTAGTTATTTGACTGGAAATTTTAATCTTTCTGTTTATGCGAGTGATTTTGCCGGAAATAGTGCTGATACTATAACAAGTAATTTAACAATAATGTATGATGGAATTTCCCCTAATGTTAGTTTATTAGATCCCCAGGGGGTTAAAACTAGTGCAAGTAATATTTTTTTAAATTTTCTTGCAAGTGATAATGCTGATTTAAGAGAAGAAATGCTGTGTTGGTTTAGTGTTGTTTATGCATCTACAGGAGGTTCTGTCCCTGGACTAGAAAGTTTGTTTTTGAATAATTGCCAAGATACTATCTTTAATCTGATAGGAGATGGAAATTATATTTTAAATCTTGTTGTAAGGGACAAGACTGGGAATGCTGAATTGCTTAACACTACTTTTTCAGTTTCTACAGGAACTTCAATTCCTCCTGGCGGGGGAAGTTCTGGTGGAGGAAGTTCTTCTGGTGGCAGTTTTGTTGTGTTAGGAAAAACAAAATTGGAAGTTGAAAGTTTATTTAATTCAATTTTATTTCCTGGAGACAATAAAAAAATTAGTTGGAATGTTAAAAATACTGGAACAAATTTTCTTAATACTTGTAAATTTAAAGGAAATGGAGAATTTTCTTCTTGGATTTCTTCTTCTGAATCTTTAAGAAATCTTGCTGCAGGAGAAGAATATGATTTTATTTTTGATTTGAATGTTCCTGACGATGTTGAAACTGGGTTATATAATCTTGAAATTAAATTAGATTGCAAGGAAATTAATAAAACCACAGGATTTGTAGTGGAAGTTGTAGATAAAGAAATAGGTTTTGAATTAATTAAAGTTGAAAGAGAGAAAAAAGATCAGATTAAAATTCTTTATTCATTACAAGAGCTTTCTAATTTAGATCAAAAAGTTGAACTTCAATTTTTATTATTTGGTTCTAATGGTGAAAAAGTAGCAGAACTTGAAGAATTTAAGGAATTACTTACAAATTCTGAACAAGAATTTGAATCTTTTATACTTATTGATAGTTTTCTTGAAGGAGAATTAAATTTATTAATTAATATAAATTCTGAAACTTATTCAGGTTTTGTTCAGGAAAATCTTGTTTTAGGTGCTCCAGCAACAGGTCTTCCTATTCTAGGAGATTTAGGAACAAGAGATAATATTGTTAGTGTTATTATGGTGGTTTTATTCTTGATTTTTGCTTTTTTTGTAGTTAGAAAAATTTTTGGACATAAAAAAGAAATTAAAAGAAGAAAAAGTGTCAAAGTAGTAAAGAAGGGGCAAGGAAGTAGAATTATTTTTATTAAGAAAAAAAAGAAAAAGGGTAAAATTTTTTCTATTAAAAGAAAAAAGAAAAAGTTTCCTCTTTAATTATTATGCTTTTCTTATATAACTAATTAATTTGTTTATATTGCCTCTTTCTGCTTTTTTCATTTCTTTTAATTTAACTAATTCTTGCAGTAATCTTTCTTGTTCTTCTTTATATCTTTGTGTCTTTTTTATATAATCTTTTTCTAATTTTTCCTTTTTTTTGTCAAGTTTTTTTATTTGATTTAGCTTTGTTTGTACTGCTTTAGTGTACCCTTTTGGAGTTTCTTTGTCTTTTGTTTTTTTAGCTTTCTTTGTTCTTTTTTTTGCCATTTTTATTTATTTTTTATAGAGTGAATTATTTTATTTAAACTTTTCTTTTTTCCTTTTTGTTTTTTATTTAGCTTTCCTAGTGTGGAATTATTTGAAGGAGTTTTTCATTTAAATGTTTTTTTCTTGTTTGTTTTTTTGAAAACTTTTCTTAATAAGACTAGTGTTGTTAATAGAAGAATAATAGCCAAAATGATTAGTCCGTAAATTATAATTTTTGCATTTTGCAAAATAAGGCAATTGTTATTTAGTTTAAATTCTTTTGTTGAACTTGCAATATCTCCATTATATTTTGCCCTCACATAAACAACATAACTTTCAGAGGGAATATTTGTTGGCAATCTTATTGTTTTTAATACTTCTAAACTTGTTTCAATTGCTTTTGTTTCTGATTCTTCAATTATTATATTTCCTTTTTTATCCATTATTAAATATTCTATTGTTGTGTCAACTTTTTTTGTTTCTCCCAAATTAAATATTTCTACTTCAAAGAGAATTTCTTCTCCACAAGAAATCTCTCTGTATTTTTCAGGTATTGTTATTTCAACATCAAAAAAAGCTTTTTTTGATTCTACTTCTATTGTGAGGAGAATTTCTTTTGTTTGGTCTTGGTTATTTATGAAGATATTTCCTAGGTAAAGATTAGGAGGGGTTTCTTCTCTAGCTATAAAATCTATTGTTATTATTTTTTCTTTTTCAGGATTAAGTGTAAAACTTTTTTGGTCTATTTTAATAAATTCTTTAAGATTTGAGGAAAGAGTGAATGTTTGGGTTTTGGATTCTGTATTTTTTATTGTTATTTTTTGAGATTGTGTTTCCCCTTGTTTTAAAGAGATTTGTATTTTGTCTTTATCTATTTCAAAATTTTTTATTGATTTTCCTGTCATTCTTCCTCCATCGCCTCCACTTGGTGGTGGAGAAGGTTGGACGGGAGTTTCTTCTGCACTGAGATTAATAAAGAAGACCACATTTTTTGTTGATTCACCAAAAGAATTGTTTGCATATAGGTGTAGAATATGGCTTCCTTCAGAAGTATTGAAGTATATAGGTTTTGTTAATGTTGTGTTTGAAAAATTATTTAGATTATACCAAACATTATTTCCTGTAGTTGAATAATTTAATAAAATAGAAGTGTTTGTTGTATAGGTTGTATTTTCTGGACTTAGAATTGTTAGGGCAGGAGGAGCATTTGTTACAATTATGTTCATTCTTACTTGATTTGTAGCCTTTCCTGTTATTGTTGCCCCTTCTTTGGCTTTAATTATAAAACTCATGCTAATTAAAATTAAGGAAAAAATTATTACAAAAAAAAACTTTTTTTTCATGAATTAGAGAAGATTAGACCTTATTTAAAATTTGTTGGTTTTTTATTTTTCTTTTTATAATAAAAGAAAGCTATCACTCCTATTGCTATTGCGATTCCTATGATTAATAAGATAATTTCTAATATTGAAGTTTTTTCTTCTGGAGCTAGTTGGGGTACAAATCCAGTTTCAGTTACTATGACATCAAATTTTTGTGCTATGCTACTTCCAAATCCAAGGCCTCCTGCTGAGTTTTTTGCTATTTCTGTGAAGACCACATTTACAGGGTAGATTGTTCCTATTTCTGCATCTTTTGGAATATTTATTTTTAGGTTTACTATTGTTTTGTCTCCTAGTGGAATAAGATATTCTTCTTCCCTATCTGTTATTTGAACTACTTCACTTCCAGAATTTATGTCTGCTCTTACTATTATCTCATTATCTCCTGCAAAATTTTGAAGTGTAAGAAATGCTTCTTTATTTTGTTCTGGGTAGACATACATAGGATTTTCATCGTAGTATGCTGATGAAATAGCAAATGCATTCACAAAGCTTGGTAAAAAGAGGACTAATGTTATTGCTATAATTCCATATAATAGGTTTTTGTTTGACTTCATTTTATGTAGTTTGTAATGTCCATGTTCCCCCACTTTTAGTTGAATATGACTGACTTGAAATACTACCAATATTTATCACACAAAAATGTAGTTGTTCTTGTCCTGTTCCATCATTTATTGTGTAGTTTCCATTAGGAAGTACAGAATCTGATATGTTTATGAATGTGTCATTGACCATGAAAGAATCTGCACACTCGTCTAGATTTGGAAATGTCCCTCCTGAACTCAATGCTACTGAGAAGTTTGCAGCCCAAATAACTTCTGTGGTTGTTGTTTCTCCTCTAAGGTCTGTTGCATTTAGACTTATGTTTGAAATACTTGATGCAGCAGATGTTCCTATTTCTTTATTTCCTGTGTTGTTTAGTGTTATAGGATCATCGTTAGGTGTTTGGTTTATAGAGTTAGGACTTACAGTCCAGGTTAAATTTACAGGCCCCATCTGAAATCCAGTTGTTGATGCTATTGAAAAATTTGTAGAGCTGTTTGTTGCAAAGTTTGAGTTGTTGTCTCTGACATAAGCTATTATTCCCCAGCTTCCAGAAGCATCCCACCACCACATTGTAACATTACAAGTGAAGTTTGCCCCATTTCCTGACCAATCTCTGTTAACACAGGTTGAATTAAATCTTGTTTCTTCTGAACCTTTTGTGAAATTGATACCCGCTGTGGAATGATTTAAATTTTCTATTCCTGAAGCTAAATAGACTGAAAAATTAATAATTACTGTTGTTGCTAATGGTGCTGAATTAAAAGTAGCTGCTAGTGATTTGATTACTGCACTATTATTATAAACAATACGAATTTCTGGGGCTCCTACAGTAATGTTTATACCAACTTGACTAACTGCTTTTCCTGTTATTGTTTTTTTTATATTATCAAAAAATCCTGCAGAAGTTATAGAGATTAATAATATTAAAAATATAATTGTTACAAAAGATACTAATACTATTTTCCCCTTTTTTTTCATTATAAACTTTAAGTTAATTTCTTTTATAAATATTTCTTTAGTTTATTTTATTTATTTTTTTCATGGCTTTTGAGTAAATTGTCCAAATATTTCTTTGATCTCTGTTTAGTATTTTTGCAATTTCACCATAATTTAAATCTTGTTTTCTTAAATAAATAGTTAATGATTCAAGAATTGTTAGTTTTCTATTTTTAAATATTGAGATTGGAATGAAAATATTTGATTTTTTAATTTTTAATGTTGCTTTTTGTTTTTGTTTTGATTTATTATAGGATGCCCAAATTGTTCTTTGATCTCTGTTTAGTAATTTAGCTATTTCAGAATAAGGTAGGTTTAGTTTTTCTTTTAAATATTTTGTTAGGGCTTCTAATGCTCCTAATTTGTTTATGAAGATTGTTCCTGGAACTGTTGGTTCTCCTATGATTTTGTTTTTGATTTTTTTCTTTTTTCTTCTAAAACTTATTGCTACGAGGAGTATTCTAATGGTCCAAACACCTTTTCCTTCTGTTGAGTAGGCTTGAGTAGAAATATCAGAAATGGCGTTTATACAAAAGTACAATTCTTCTTGAGCTGTTCCATCGTTTTTAGTGAAGTTTCCTTTTGGAAGTATTGCTCCTGTTACATTTACGAGTGTGAAATTACTCATAAAAGAGCCTGCACACTCATCTAGGTTTGGAAATGTTCCTCCTGAACTTAATGCTACTGAGAAATTTTCTGCATATATAGCCTCAGTAAGATATGTTTCACCCCTTAGATTTGATGCATTTATACTTATGTTTCCAGTGATATATCCTGATTGTTTGTTTCCTGTGTTGTTTATTATTATAGGGTCATTTTCAGATGTTTGGTTTATAGAGTTAGGACTTACAATCCAAGACAAGTTTACAGGGCCTATCTCAAATCCTGTTATTGATGCAATTGAGAAATTTGTTGAAGTATTTGTTGCTTCATTTGTATTATTGTCTCTTATATATGCTTTAATTCCCCAGCTTCCAGAAGCATCCCACCACCACATTGTCACATTGCAAGTGAAATTTGCAGAGTTTTCTCCATTGTCTTCAAATCTAGTGCATGTTGAATTAAATCTTGTTTCTTCACTACCCCTTATAAAACTTATATTTGCTGTGCTTCCGTTTAAATCACTTACCCCATTTGCATCATAAACTGAAAAATTAATAATTACTGTTGTTGCTAATGGTGCTGAATTAAAAGTAGTGGCTAGGGTTTTCATCACTTCTGTGTTGTTGTAGACTTGTTGTATTTCTGGAGCAGAATCTCCTGTTATTGTGAAATTTATTGCTGTTCTTTTTTCATTTCCTGCAGAATCATTTGCCCAGAGTGTGAAATTGTGTTGATCATTTGCCCAGATTATTGTTGTGATGTTCTGGCCACAATTTATTGAAAAGTTTTTTAAGAAAGTGTCATTAGACCACCAGCAGTGTGCTAATCCTAAATTATCTGATATAGTATAATTTACATCTGTTGTGTTTTTTGTGTAGTGGGTGTTGTTTAAAGGATATACAATTGCCAGACTAGGAGCTGTTAGATCAATTATAAATTTCACTGAAGTTGCATTTATGTTTCCAGCAGAGTCATTATTCCAAATAGTTACATTGTGTCGTCCTTCTGGCCATATTAGGGTGGTTATGTTTGTCCCGCAAGCAATTGTTTTATTTATCAAATAAGTATCATTACTATACCAACAAGAAATAGAATCAGCTCCTGCAGTATAGTTTATGTTTAATAGTGTATCTGTCCAGTTTGTGTTGTTTGTTGGAAAAGTAATTGTTATGTTTGGAGCTACTGTGTCTATTGTAAAAGTTATTGAACTGGAATTTTCATTACCTGCTGTATCATTACTCCAAATAGTTACACTATGAATTCCTTCACTCCAAGTTACTCCTGTTATATTTGTACTACAATTAGCTAGACTTGTATTTACAGAATATGAATCATTAGACCACCAACAAGATTCTATTCCAGTTCCAGAATCACTTGTAGTATAATTTACATTTAGTTGGTTGTTGCTTGAATTTGTTGCATTTGTAGCTGGATATAAAATTGATAAATCAGGTGGTGTGATGTCTTCTACAATTCCTGTTCCAAGGGTAATGTTTCCTTGTTCCATTGTAAACCATGCTGCAGGGTTGCTATTGTGGCTATCACAATCATTTGCTCCATCTTGTTCACACTGTCTTACATCAGGAGTAGCTGTGTTAACATCTCTTGCCCAAGGAGATTTAGGGTCCTGGCCTCCACTATTACCATTCATACTCACCATTAATCTTGGAGTGGTATAACTTGCAGTCCAAGTAATTGCCCCCCATGTGGGTCCATTTACAGATACAGACCCTGATTGGAAATTTACTTGTTCAGAAAAATTAACATTAGCAACATCAATTGCTACCCAACCAATATTTTCGTTAGGCATCCCTGAGGTACATGCATCACCTGTTCCTTGATGAAAACAAGATTTGAAAATTGCTTGAGTGGTGGTAATACTGTATACCCAATTTCTTACAGCCATATTATTTTCTGTTTGGGTGTAGCTTTGGGACTGGACCCATACTAATGGAGCATTTGAAAATGTTTTTCCAAAGGTTAGAGTAGTAGCTGCATTATCTGTTGAATCAACAGTACCATTTCCTATTGCAATCCAACTTGGCAAATCTGCATCTCTGTCAAAAACAAAATAATGTACTGTTTCTTCAATAAATGTGGGATCACAAGTAGCAGCACCAGCATCTTGACAAAGAGTTATATTAAAATGTGTTGTATTTATCATGCTTATTGTAGGAATAATTTGATTTTCATCATCACCAGTACCATCCTCATTTTCTGTAACAGGACTTGCAATTACTATTGGGGGGGAAGAATAAGTATTTTTAAATTTTATTAAGTGCCATTCAAAATTAGAAATGTTTATTTCTCCTGTTTCTCCAAGAATTACATAAGCATCATTATGTGCATAGGCTTTTACCCCTCCAAAATCAAATTCTAAATGGTGTTTTCCTTGAGTTAGGACTTTTGAGATTTCAAATCCCATTTGGTTTTCACAAGAATAATTTGAAATAAATATAGAATTATTTATCCATTCATAATCTAATTTATCTGGACCACATTTTATTTCAAGGAATTTTAGTTCATTTTCTTCATTTTCATTACTCCAAGTTGTTCCATTAATAATAGTGATTGTTAGATCTGCTTGTCCAATTGTTGTGAATTCAACTGTCCAGTTTCCACCAACAGTTGGATAAGATTGTATATTTAAGATTATAATTTCTAGTTCATAAGTTTGATTAGATAAGTGAGGAACAATCCATTCAATATAATCAATTAATTCATTTGAATTATTATCAAATGTTTGTATTTGTACAGGCTCTTTTGAACCATTGATTATGTGGTAAAGATGAATTGCTTGTTTAGGAGTTTCTTTTAATAGTTGAGTTGAAGCTAAAATATTTGTATAGCCTAATTCATTTGGATCAGATATTGTTATTATTTTTCCATTAGGAGTTATTTCTTCAAATGATATTGGTCCAGGTGTTTTATATTCTATTTCATATTCTGTTGCATTTTCGTCAATTGTAATCTCTATTGCATCTGGTTGTTCTTCTGTAAGAATTGCTCTTCCTGTCAAGGCTCCCAAAATTCTTTTAAAAAATCTTGTTATGAAATTTCCTGTTGGTTGGGTTTTACTAGAACTTATAACTGCTCCTGTGATTAGTGATCTGGAAGTTATGTCTTCTTCTTGTGTTTCTTTAATTAATGTAGAAACTTCTTCTAATTGTTCACTTACTTCTCTTAGTTGTTCTTGTAGTTCTTCAAGTTGCTTTTGTAATTCTTCAATTTTTTCTGAATTTGTTGTTGAAATGTTTTCTCCTGTTATTTTAGAAGAAGGAGCTTCTTCTGTACCAAGCTCTTCGCTTGGGAGCTCATCTAGGCTTGGCTGAGCTGGAGAAGGGGTCAAGTCTTCTTCTGCTGAAGAAACTCCTGTGTTTTGTTCTGAATATATTTTTGTTAATTTTTTTATACTGATGTTTTGAGCATTTTTTGGAAGTTTGATTTTGATTGCTTTTGGATCTTCTAAAGAAATTTTTTTTGTCCATTTAACTGGTTGGCCTAAAACAGCTTGATACTGGATTGTTTCAACAGAAGCATTTTCAATTTCTGTTGCATTGATTGTGGTATTATTTCTTGGAATAGTAATATTTGTTTCAGGAATTGTTATATTTTCAATTGGTTTTGTTATATTTTCCTCAGGAGGAATTGTTATATTTATTTCTGGTTCTTCCTCTGTTATATTTATTTCAATTTCTTTCTCTTCCTCAATTTCCTTTGTTATATTTTCTTCTGGAATAGTGATATTTGTTTCTGGCTCTGGAAGAGGTTCCTCTATTTCTTCTGGTTCTTGAGAAGGGGTCAAGTCTTCTTCTGGTTCTATAGGAACCTCTTCTTCTAATTCTAGTTGAATATTTTCGGGTATTTCTTCTTCAATAATTTCTTCTGGTGGATCTTCCTGTTTTGGTTCAGGTTGTTCAACAGGAGCTTCAGGTTGTTTTTCAGCTACTTCTTCTTCAACAATAAATCCTGTATATTTTAAGTCTACATAATAAAGAGCTAAAACAAATAAACCAAGTAAAACAAAACTAAAAAGTATTGTGGTTATTTTGTTTTGAATTATTTTTGTTTTTTGTTTTTTTAGGAGTTGTTTACACTTTTTTATGTAAGAATTATAAAAGTCTACCCATTGCTTTATTGTTTTTCCATTTGTTTTTTTATGAAGAATTTCTATGTATCTAGAATAAGGAATTTGTCTTTGAGTATATTTTTGATTAAGATTTTGAAAATAAGAAATTAACTCTTTTTTCTTTTTTTCTGCGAAAGCTATTTTTTTTTGTAGTTCCACTGTTGTGGCTTTTGCTAATTGACCCCTTCCCATTACTTATTATATATGTATATTTCCTTATAAATGTTACTTACCATATATGTAATCCTTTTGAGAAGGATTTTTGTAGTGTATATCAAAAGATTTATATAGTTTTGTAGTTTGTAATTATGAATTGAGGTTTTAAATGGCTTATATTGTTAAACAAAAAGTTCATGGGAAAGATTACTATTATCTTAGAAAGAGTGTGAGATCTGGGAATAAAGTTGTGAGTAAGTCAATTGCTTATTTAGGAAAAGATAAAGAACAGGCTGAGAAAAAAGCTAAAGAAATTTTAAATGTGAAAAAACAAAAACAAGAACAAAAGGGTTCTGAAACTTTAGAAAAACCAAAATATGTTAAGATATCTATTGAAGAGTTGGCTAATTTTTGTAAAGCAAAAGGATTTGTGTTTAGAAGTTCTGATATTTATGGAGGATTTTCTGGTTTTTGGGATTTTGGTCCTTTGGGTGTAGAACTTTTTAAGAATATAAAAAGAGATTGGTGGGATTTTTTTGTATATCAAAAAGAAAATGTAGTTGGAATTGAGGCAAGTGTTATTTCTTCACCTATGGCTTGGAAAGCTTCAGGTCATATTACTAGTTTTAAAGATGTTGCTGTTATTTGTAAGAAGTGTGGGAAATCTACAAAATTAGAGATTAGTGAATTTGGAAAAATAAACTGTGATTGTGGGGGGGAATATGAAAAAATAGGGGAATTTAATTTACTTTTTAAGACAAATGTCGGAGCTTTAGATACAGAAGAGGCTTATCTTAGGGGAGAGACAGCTCAGGCAATGTTTATGAATTTTAAATTGGTTTCTCAAACTTCAAGAATGCAATTGCCTTTTGGTATTGCACAGGTTGGAAGATGTTTTAGAAATGAGATTGCTCCAAGAGATTTTTTATTTAGGAGCAGGGAGTTTAATATTGGTGAGCTAGAGTTTTTTATTTCTCCTGGAGAAAAAGAATGTAATTTGTTAAAGAAAAAACATTTGGATTTAAAAATAAAACTTTTAGATGCAGAAATGCAAAAAAGTGGAAAAATAGAGTTTAATGAAACAAATATTAAAAAAATGTTGGAAGAAAAAAGATTAGGAGAATGGCATGCTTATTGGTTAGCAGAACAGATTTTTTGGTTTAAGAGTCTTGGTTTAGAGAATATTAAGGTTAGGGAGCATATGGAAGATGAAAGGGCTTTTTATTCTTCTGCAACTTTTGATATTGATTATAATTATAATTTTGGAAGCAAGGAAATCGCAGGAATTGCAAATAGAGGTCAGTATGATTTAGGCCAACATCAGACAGAAGCTAAAAAATCAATGGAAATTTTTGATGAGAAATCTGGAAAAAAAGTTTTGCCTAGGGTCATTGAACCTACTTTTGGTATGGAAAGAGTTTTTTTGGCTATTTTAACATCAGCTTATTCAAAAAATTCTAAAGGGGATGTTGTTTTGAGAATTCCTCCTAAGTTGGCTCCAATTAAAGCAGCTGTTTTTCCAATTGTGAAAAAACCTAAATTTGAAAAAATTGCAGAAAATATTGTCTCAGATTTAAGAAAAGAATATAATGTTGTTTATGATAGGTCTGGAAGTATAGGGAGAAGATACGCAAGAAACGATGAAATTGGAACTCCTTTTTGCATAACTATAGATGAAAGTTCTTTAGAAACAAAAGATGTTACTGTGAGGATTAGAGATACTACGGAGCAGGTTAGAATTAAGATAGATAAATTAAAAGAAGTTTTAAAAAAAATAATAGCTGGAGAAGATATCCTTAATTTTGGAAAGAAAATCAACACAAGAAAGAAAATTTGATTTTTCTCGTCGGAAAATTAAAAAATTAATTTTTATTTTTGCAAAAAGTTTATAAATAAACTTTTCGTAATAAGATTAATTAAAAAAAGAGAGGTGAAAAATGGCTAAAACTAAAACACCAAAACAGCTTGCAGTGAAAATAAAATCTCTTAAAAAACAAGTAGCAAGACTTGAAAAACAAAGGAAAAAAGCTGTTGCAAAGAAAAAACCAAAGAAAAAAGCTGCAAAGAAGAAAAAGAAAAGATAATTAAGCTCAGTTTAATTTTTGTGTTATTTTAATTAGTTGTTACTTTATTTGAAAAGATTTTTAAACTTAAATTTTTTATTTGTTTAAATGGAAACTTGTATATTTTGTAAGATGGTAACAGGACAAATCAATTCTGAAAAAATTTATGAGAATGAAAATTTTTTTTCTGTTTTTGATGCTGCCCCCCAAGTAGAAGGTCATGCATTAGTTATTAGTAAAAAGCATTTTAAAAATAGTTTAGATTTACCAAACACACTTTGCCCTGAACTTATGGATGCTATTAAAAAAACAGCTTTGAAATTAATAGACAAGTATAAGGCTGATGGTTTTAATGTTATTAATAATAATTTTGCATCTGCTGGTCAGATTGTAAATCATATTCATTTTCATATTCTCCCTAGAAAGACTGGTGATGGTTATAGTATTTTTGTGAAGAAGAAGAAGTGATATTAGGATTATTTAGTTTTTTACAATAATAATAATTAAAAACTGAATGTTCTTTAAGATTTTATGGGTATTGAAGAGAATTTTGAAGAAGCAGGAGGTTGTTTGTTTATGGGAGAGATTTCATCAGATTTAAGGGAATTTTTGTTGGCTAAACAAAAAGGCATTCTTCTTAATAAAGATTACCCAGATTCAATAAAAAATCTTTAGATTTTTTAAATAGAATTGAAATTTATCTTAAAGACTTAGATATTCTCCTCATATCAAATTCTAATATTCTTAATAATGCTAAAGAAAGATTTACAAACCAGTATTTTTTAGAAAGAAAAGATCTGTTGCAAGAATTGAGAGTATCATTAACAAAACTAAAATTTGGATTACAAGTTATAGATTAAGAAACAGGAATTTTTTTTGAATTTTTATAATGATTATTCAAAATATCCTTTAGATAGAAATTTAGATTTAAGGGGTTATTATTAGAAAATGTCTCTGAGGGGATTTTAACCCCCGACCTCAGCCTAACTCAGAATGAACAAGTAACTCAACACTGAAATTTTCTATAAAGAAAATTTCGTGGATGAGCTTGAGCAAGTTCAAACTCATGAGAGCTGCGCTCTAAACCCTGAGCTACAGAGACTATTTTACAAAATATAAAGTATTTAAAAACTCTTCTTTCTTTTTTGAAATATGGGTTTAAATGAGAGTTTAATTTATGCACTTCCTCAAGAGTTGGTTGGAAAAGTTTCTGTTCTTCTTACAATTCTTCAGGCTCTTGGAGGAGTTATTATTCTTTATGTTATTTTTGGTGTAATAAGTTTGGTAATTAATAGGAAAAAGAATAAACAAATTGAGTTGATAAATAAAAATTTAGAAGAAATTAAGGTTTTATTGTATAAAAAATAATTATTTCTTTTTTTCAAGTTTTTTTTGTTTTGCGAAATATCCTGCTATTTGATTTCTTATTTTTTTGTAAGGCATAGTGTTTCCTAATATTTTTTTGTTTTCTTCAAAGTTTTCATTAAATTCTATTCCTTTTTGCCCTAGCTCTTTTGCAGCCCTTCTAATCATCTTTGATTTTATTTTTCCCATGATTATTGGTTAATTGTTTTATTTTTAAAGTTTGCTATTGGTGTAATAGGGATTCTTTTTATTATTAGAAATGTATTTGTTGGTATAATTAATAGGGAACTTTTTTAATTAGTGTTCATTTTTTTTATATATTAAAAAATATGGCAAATTCTATTTTGGAGCAATCTATCTTTTTTATTCAATCTTTTCCAGACTATCTAGATCTTTTATTGCATCTATTAAATTTTGAGTTTTTTTTGCTGGTTCCCCTAAGCTCATAATTATATAAGGGAGAGAAATTTCTTGAGATTTTTTGTGAGATTTGAGGATGTCTGATTCAGATATTCTTTTTTTATTAAAAGCTGTTATCAAATATTCTTTTTTATTCTTTTTTATCTTTAGAAAAAGTTCGTTTTTGCTGAAACCTTCTATTCCAGCTATTTCAATATTTTTAGAATTTAGATTTTCCTTTACTTTGTTAAAAAATTTGTCGTTTGTTTTTGAAGGTGCAACTTTTCTTTTGATTTGTTTCTTTGTTGGTTTTTCTTTTTGTAATTTTTCTTCTTTAATTTCTTCTTGTTCTTCTTTATCGAAAATATCTAAAGAATTTGGTTTTATTTGAATCGGACTTGTTATTGCTATTTTTTCAGGAATTTCAGGAATTTCTTTTTTTGGTTGTTCAATTATTTGTTCTGGTTTAAATTCTATCTCAGGAATTTTAAAATATCTCCAGTAGACTTCAGATTCTTTTTCAAATGGAACAGCAAAATCTTTAAGATATCTGAGAGCAACTCTTATTGCTGGTTCTTGGTCTTTATCCTTAAGAAATTTTTTTTCTTTAAGTAAAAGAAAAGCATCTTTTTCTTTACTTTTTAGATGTTGGGAAAAATTTTCTAGTTTGTGCTCTTGTTCTGGATTGAAATATAATGGTGATCCTCCTACTTTCATATGGCTTATTTTAATATCTTTATCTGCTGCTAATTCTGATAAAAATGCACCTGCAAATAGAATACTTAGTCCTGTTTCTTTAGCAATATGGACAGGAAGACTTGGACCTCTAAATTTTATTGTTGAAAGTATTTTTTCTTTTAGTTTAGCAGTATCTTGTTGGACCATATGAAAACAACCTCTCGGTTTTTTTTGATTTTCCCTTTTGTTGCAGAGGACGATTTTTTCAAATGCCTCTGATGAAAATCGTGAACTTTTTTAATTAATAGAATTAGAATTAGAGGTATTATAAATATTTTTATGGTTTAATCCAACCTACTTCATAATAACTAACATCTTCTTCTTCATCAACAATTGCTAGGAGTAGTTTCTTTTTGGTTGAATGTGCAACTCTGTTTTTTGCACTGAATTCATTCCATTTTATTGTTTTTGCTTCATGATCTACAAAAACAACCCATTTTGCATGAACTTTTCCTGGCCTTTGCCCCTTATTATATACTCTAAAATCTGCTCCGAATTTTAAAGCTGTTTTAACAATATATCCTCTTTCTCTTAAGTCTTTAAAAACAGGATATTTTATTTGTATTTTTTTGTCAATTCTTTTAATTTTATTTATCAATTCTTGTTTTGATGTTTTTTTGTTTCTAGAAAATATTTCCATTTTGTTTTTTTCAACTAAAAATAAAGCTTCTGATAGTGTATAGTTTATTTTGTCTTCTTTAGGTTCTCCAAAACACGATTTTTTGTAAAGAGCATGAGCTTCGCTAGTATTGCTAGAGATAATTTCTCCCATAATCTGGGCTTGGATTTTTTCCATGATTTAGATAAGAGAAGGCAATATTTAAAAGTTTGGAAGTAATAAAAATAAGATGAGATGGATTTTAAGATCAAAAATACATAGAGCCAGGGTCACAGATTCAAATTTAGGTTATATAGGCAGTATTACAATTGATGAAGATTTAATAAAAAGGGCTGGATTTTTGCCAGGAGAAAAGGTTTTAGTTGTAAGCAATACATCTGGGGCTAGATTAGAAACTTATATTATTACTGGGGAGAAAAAATCTGGATTAATTTGTATGAATGGTGCAGCTTCTTATCTTATTAAAAAGGGAGAAGAAATAATTATAATGGGCTTTGAATTAAGTGATAAACCAATTAAAGCCAAAAATATTTTGGTGAACTCAAAAAATAAGTTTGTCAGATTTTTGTAGTTTTTGTTTTAGCAAATAATATAAATATAGTTTTTATCTTAATTATATGAAATACCCTCATAAAGTTATAGAAAAAAAATGGCAAAAGAAATGGGAAGATGAGAAAGCTTTTGTAACTAAAGAAGTAAAAGGTAAAAAGAAATTTTATTGTTTAGATATGTTTCCATATCCTTCTGGAGAAGGTCTTCATATGGGGCATGCTTTTACTTTTTCACTAGGTGATATTTTTGCTAGATTTAAAAGACTTCAAGGTTTTAATGTTCTTTATCCTATTGGATATGATTCTTTAGGTCTTCCTGCAGAAAATGCAGCAATAAAAGTAGGAACTCATCCTTTAAAATATACTGAAAATTCTATTGCTAATTTTATAAAACAACAAAAAGCAATGGGGTGGAGTTATGATTGGGCTAGAATGCTCAAAACTTCTGATTCTGAGTTTTATAAGTGGGATCAGTGGATATTTTTACAGATGCTAAAAAAAGGATTGGCTTATAGAAAAAAAGCTCCTGTTAATTGGTGTAAAAAATGTAAAACTGTTTTAGCTAATGAGCAAGTTGTTAATGGAAAATGTTGGAGACATGAAAATACCAGGATTGAAATAAAACATCTTGAGCAATGGTATTTTAGGATAACAGATTATGCAGATGAATTGCTTTCTGGATTAGATAAATTAGACTGGCCTGAAAGATCAAAAAAATTACAGAGAAATTGGATAGGAAAATCATATGGAACAGAGATTTTGTTTGAGGTAAATAATGAAAAATGGCCAATATTTACAACTAGGCCAGATACTATCTATGGTGTAACCTTTATGGTTGTTTCTGCACAACATTCTAAGCTTTTTAACCTTGTGACTGAGAAACAAAAATCTATGGTTGAAAAGTTTTTGGAAAAAATAAAATCTGTTAGTGAAAAAGAAATACAGGGTTTAGAAAAAGAAGGTGTTTTTACAGGAGCGTATGCCATTAATCCATTAACAAAAGAACAAATTCCTATTTATGTTGGAAATTTTGTTTTAGCTGATTATGGTAGCGGGATGGTCATGGCTGTTCCTGCACATGATCAAAGAGATTATGATTTTGCTAAAAAGTATAAATTAAAAATTAAAGAAGTAGTTTTTGGAGGAAACATTAGTCGGAGTGCATATATTGGTGAAGGTAGGCTAATTAATTCTGGTAAATTTGATGGGTTGCAGAATCAGAAGGCAAAAGAAAAAATTACAGAGTATTTGAAAAAACAAAAACTTGGAAGAAAAGTTGTTCAGTTTAAATTAAGGGATTGGTTAATAAGTAGGCAAAGGTATTGGGGAACTCCAATTCCTATTGTTTATTGTGCTAAATGTGGAATAGTTGCTTTGACTGAAAAAGATTTACCTATTAAACTTCCTGAAAAAGTTAAGTTTGGAAAAGGAAATCCTTTAGAAACAGCAAAAATGTGGGTTAATGTTAAGTGTCCTAAATGTAGGTGTAAGGCTAGGAGGGAAACAGATACAATGGATACTTTTGTAAATTCTTCTTGGTATTATTTGAGATATACAGACCCTAAAAATGAGAAAGTTCTTTTTGATCCTAGGAAAGTGGGTTATTGGTGTCCTGTTGACCAGTATATTGGTGGGCCAGAGCATGTTACAGGGCATTTAATTTATTTTAGATTTTATACAAAATTTTTAAGAGATCTTGGAATTTTGAAATTTGATGAACCTGCTTTAAGATATTTTACCCAAGGAATTGTTCATGGTAAAGATGGAGATAAGATGAGTAAATCAAAGGGAAATGTTGTTGAGCCTTTTGATATGATAAAAAAATATGGGGCAGATACTTTAAGACTTGCATTGGTTTCTTTTGCAAATCCTGATAAAGATACTAATTGGGATGAAAAAATAGTTGAAAGTAGTTATAATTTTTTGAATAATGTTTATGAATACTTTACAAAATTAAAACTAGGAAAAACAGATGCGAAAATTGAGTCAAAATTACACCAAACAATACAACAAGTAACACAAGATGTTGAACAATTTAAACATAATTTAGCTATAATTAAAATAAGACAATTGTTTCAAAATTTTTATGATAAAAGAATCGATAAAGAAACTGCGCAAGAGTTTTTGAAAATGCTTTCTATTTATTGCCCATTTATTACAGAAGAGCTTTGGAGTAATTTTGGAAATACTGGTTTTATTTCTTTAAGTGATTGGCCTAAAGCTAATGTAAAAAAAATAAATATAAGATTTGAAAAAGAAGATTTAGCTAAAGATAAAATTGTTAATGATATCCTGAATATAATTAAAATTGTTGAGGCTAGGAAAGAAAAAAAATCCAAGGTTTATATTTATGTAATTCCAAATGAAAAAAATCTTTATGATGAATCAGAAATTAGTATTAGGATTCAAAAACCTGTAAAAGTATTTGCTGTTAGTGATAAGAATAAGTACGACCCAACAAATAAATCTAAGAATACAAAACCCAATCGCCCTTCTATTTATTTAGAGTAAACACCATAATTAATTTAAATAAGAAAATAGTTATATAAATATGAGTGATGGAGGAAAATGGATGTATGAAGAGGCAATATTATTTAAGAATAGTTTTCTTTGTTCTAATGTTAAAAGAATTTTTCTCATGAGAGATTTTTCTCATGAGAAAAATAAAGGTAGGTTAAGAAATTCAAGAAAAGTTTTAGATAATTTAATTGTTCTTGGACAATCTTTAAAAAAAGGAAAATTTGATCTTAAGGATTTTATGAGGGAGGATAGTTTTTTGTATTTTTCTTTGTTAACAAAAATATTAAAGTCTAATCCAGAAACATATATTCAAGATTTGATTAGGGGAAGGGAAGTTATAACCCAGTTGTTAAATAATTCAAAATATATTGGTGAAGATGCATTAAATAAAACAGCAAATCTTTTTTTAGAATTACTTTTTTTAACTAATCAAGAATTAGATACTAGAAAGTTAGGAAGAATGTATCCATATGATTACCAATGATTGTTTTAGAATAAAAAGTCTTAAAAACCTTGATTATTTACTACTTTTATTCAATAAAAGTAAATCAAAGATTTTCATTCATTCGTCTTTGATGAGCCAAATGAAAGGAGGTTGATAAGAAATGACACCATTAGAAATTATTGCCTTTGTTTTGATAATTGTAGGTATAGTCAAGATTTTAGTGTTAGCTTTTAATCCTAAATCTTGGATGAATTTTGCTAAAGGAATTTGGAAAACTTCTGCTTTGGGAATAATTTATTTTGTTTTAGCAGCTCTTGTGTTTTATTACCTAATACAAGAACTAACAATTATCCAAATATTGGCAGTCACAGCATTTGTAGCTCTTTTAATAGGTTTACAATTTGCTAGATATTCTAAAGAAACCATGACTTTTGTTCAAAAAATGATTAGGAATAAGAAAGATGTTTGGAGCAAGAATTGGCTATATATTTTGATATGGCTTATTTTAATGTTATGGGGGCTTAAAGAACTCTTTATGTAATTTTTTATTTTTATTTTTTATATTTTTTTAGTTTTTACTCTAAATATTTTTCTATATTTTTTTTCAGAGAAATTGTTTCTTTTTCAGATCCTAGTTGTTTTTTAATATAGGTAATTATAACATTTGTTATGTCATAATTTAAATTGGGTAATTTAGAATCTTTTCTATCTCTTTCTAGTTGTTTTTTAATGGCTTCTGCAACTTCTTGTTCTGTTTCATAAGGTCTTTCTTTTCTAATTCTTCTTGTCCACTCTAATTTTCCAGGAAGGTATATAATTGTTTTTGAATTATTATCTCCATAATGTATAGAAATGCTATATTTTGTTTTATCTTCTTCTATTGTTTTTCGAATCGAAACTTTTGGGTTTTCTTTTGTTTTTTCTATTATTTTTCCCATAATACTCTGTTCCATTTTTTATAATAGGAAGATCTATTTTTAAGTTTTATTGTGCCTTAGGTTAACACAGCTTTTATCCTTCTTACTCCTTCAGATGAAGATTGTTCTTTTAGAATTTTAAATTTTCCTAGTTCACACGTATTTTTTACATGGGGCCCTGCACATATTTCTTTTGAGAAATCTTCAATACAATAAACATAAACTTTATCTTTGTATTTTTTATCAAATATCCCCAATGCTCCTTGTTTTTTAGCTTCTTGGGGTGACATTTCTTTTTTTATTATGTTACATGATTTTTTAATTTGATTGTTGACTAAATCTTCAATTTTTTTTAGTTCTTCTTGAGTTATTTTTCTTGGAAAAGAAAAATCAAGCCTTAATCTTTCTGCAGTTATATTCGATCCTCTTTGAATTATATTTTTGTTTTTTAGAACTTTTCTTAGGGCAGTTATTAAAAGATGTGTGGCTGTATGTAATCTTGTTGTTTTTTCAGAATCATCAGCTAATCCTGATTTAAAACGTCCTTCTGTTGCAGTTCTAGAAATAATTTGGTGTCTAGAAACTTCTTTTTCAAATTCTTTTTTTGAGAATTTTATTTTATTTTTTTTACACTCTTCCTCAATCATCTCTATTGGAAATCCAAAGCTTTGATATAGCAAAAAAGAATCTTTTCCAGAAAGATTTTTTTTATTTTTAGTTAATTTTGAAAATCTATTTAACCCTTTTTCTAGTGTTCTAAGAAATTTTTCTTCTTCTTTTTCAAGTTCTTGTAATATTTTGTTCTTGTTTTTTAATTCTGTATAATCCGAATATATTGAAAATACTGGTTCTGCTATTTGTTTTGTGAAATTTTTTATTTTAAGTTTATTTCCATATCTTGTAGCCCTTCTAATTAATCTTCTTAAAACATATCCTTGTTCTGTATTAGAAGGAAGAATATTTTCTGCAAGAATAAATACAGAGGCTTTAATATGGTCTGCAATTATTCTCATAAATTTTGTGATTTCTTTATCTTTTCCATAGGTTTTTTTGGATAATTTTTCTATTTGATTTATTAAAGGTTTCCAGATTTCTGTTAAATAATTGTCTTCAAAGTCATTTAATATTGCTAGAGTTCTTTCTACTCCCATTCCTGTATCTATATTTTTTTGTTTTGCTGGTATATAATTTCCTTTTGAATCTTTGTTATATTCCATAAAAACATCATTCCATATTTCAACATTATTTACAAACATTTCTGTGTCAGGTCCGCAAGGTCCTGTTTTTCCTGTAGGACCCCACCAGTTGTCTTTTTTTCCTAGAAATTTTATTTTTTTTATTCCCAAGGAATCCCATATATTTGCAGATTCTGTATCTTTTTTTGCATCTTTGTTTCCTTTAAAACAAGTAATTGAAATCTTGTTTTTTGAAATTTTAAGGACTTTTGTTAAAAATTCAATACTGTATTCAATAGCTTGTTTTTTCCAGTAATCATTAAGGCTCCAGTTCCCAACCATTTCAAAAAAAGTATGATGATATTCATCACCAACCTCTTCTATGTCTGTTGTCCTTATACATTTTTGAATATTAACAAGTCTTTTTCCTTGGGGGTGTGGTTGTCCTAAAAGATAAGGCACTAAAGGATGCATTCCTGCAGAAATAAATAATGCTGTTGGATCATTTTCAGGAATTAGAGATGAATTTGGAATCTCTTTATGTTTCTTTGATTTGAAAAATTTAAGATATTTTTCAATGAGTTCATTACGAGTTACCATAATTTAATTTAAGAACAGAGATTTTAAAAATTGTTGGGTTTTGAGATTTATTTATCTGCTTAATTCACTAAGTTGGCTTTGGATATCTTGAAGTTGCCTTTCAAGATCTTCATCATATTCACTTTCTTTGATATCTACTTTTGTTTTAGTTTCTTGTTCATGTTCTTTTAATTTCCCACTTATCTTTAATTTTGGAAGATTTGCTTCTAGTTTTACCACTCCTGTTTTTATCTCACTTAATTTTCTATGTAATTTTGCTCTTAGATTTAATTCTTCTAACCTATAGGCTTTATATTGTTTTATTGTTCTTGCTATTTTTAATAAACCCAATTCTATAAAGAGCATCCCTTTTTTGGAATCCATTCCTTCATCATATTCGAATTTTACATGAATAAGGTTTTTACTTTTCATTTTCTTACTCTATTTTAGAAAAAATTTCTTGATCTACTTTTTCAATTTGATTTTTTATTGATTGCATCTCTTTTTCCCAATGTTCTAGTTCTTCCTCTTCTTTTATTTTTAATCCTTTTATATCTCTAAGCATCCTTTCTATTTCTGTAATTTTTCCTTTTGTTTTTTCAAAAATTTTTAGGGCTTCTTCAAACTTATCTAATCTTATAAAGAAAGGTTCAGGTCTTTGTGATCTTCTTATTTGTTGTAATTCTCTTCTTTCTGGAATTTCTTCTCTGAAAGGTTTTTGGAGAGGTTTTTGCATCATTTGTTCTTCGTTTTCATAATCTTCTTCATCAAGTGAATCAAACTCATCTGCATCAAAAACCTCTTCGTCCTCTTTTTTCCCAGTTACAGCTTCTTTAATAGTATTTTGTGAAAATTTATTCCCAATAGAACTAGGTGGGATGTTTGGTAATTTAAATTGTGATTTAGTTAAATCTCTTTTAGGTCCATTATCAAAATCAGGTAATTCTGGAAGTTCAGGTAATTCTGGAAGTTCAGGTAATTCTAAAGAGTTCATCCTTTTTTCTTCCTCTTTTTTCTTTTTATTAAATAACCCCATTTTATTATAACTCTTTGGATATATATAAAACACAATATAGGTTTAAAAATGTTTATTTTTTTGAATTAAGAATAATTTCTAACCGAAAGGTATTTATTTGCATTCTTTTTAATATTTGGATGTTAAAAGAATTTCTTAGAGAGTCAATATCTATTATCGTCGGAAAACAATCAGATGAATTAACTGATTTACTTAATAACAAAAAACATGTTAATGAGTTCATTCTTGCTAAAAAATTGGATATAACTATAAATCAAACTAGAAATCTTTTATATAAAATAGCAGATTATGGTTTAGTTTCTTCTATTAGAAAAAAAGATAAGAAAAAAGGTTGGTATACTTATTTTTGGAAGATTGAAAATATTAAAGTTCTAGAATTTTTAAGGGATATTTTAATGAAAAGAATAGATCAGTTAAATAATCAAATTAAGAGTAGAGAGACAAAGATTTTTTATATTTGTGAAAGATGCAATATAGAATTTAATGAAGAAAATGCATTGGCTTATGATTTTACTTGTAATGAATGTGGTAGTGTTTTTGTAGTTAAAGATAATTCTAAAATACTTAAAGAATTGAGGAGAAATTTATCTAAATTTAAGAATCAACTAAAATTAGTGGAACTGGAAGTTGAGGTAGAACAAAGTCAAATCGAGAAAAAAAGAGTAAAAGAAGTTAGGAAAAAAGAAAAAGAAAAGAAGTCAAAATCTGCTGCAAAAAGGAAAAAGACTAAGTTTGAGAAGAAATTATCTGCTAAGGAGAAATTGCCTAAAGGGGAAGAAATAGTTAAGAAGATTGTCAAAAAGAATCCTAAAAAAAATGTTAAACATAAGAAGATAAAAAAACCAACTAAAAAGAAAATTATTAAAAAATCTAAATCTAAAAAAGATTTTCCTAAATTTGGTTTGACTCGTCTAAAAGCCAAATCAAAGAAAAGAGGATAATTTTGAAAATGTCTGGTATTTATAGAGTTTATCCAAAATCAAGAAGGAATTTTTTATCAGGGTTAAGTGTTAATACAAATATTATTTTACTTAATGTTGTTGCATATATTGTTTTTTCTCTTTTGCTTTATTTAGAAATACTTCCAATAGATTCTATTGCTATAAAACCTTCTAATATTTTGGGAGGAAAATTTCTTTGGACTTTTTTAACAAGTATGTTTATGCATGCTGGATTAATACATCTTTTTGTAAATATGTTCTCTTTATTTTTTATTGGAGGTTTAGTTCAGAGAATTTTGGGGCCTAAAAGGTATTTGTATTTTTATTTAATAGCAGGCTTGTTTGCAGCTTTGTTTTTTGTTTTAGGAGGGGTTATTTTTCCAGAGGATTTTGAGGCTTATGCTGTTGGAGCTTCTGGAGCTTTATTTGGTTTAGTGGGTTTATTAGTACTTTTAACTCCTAATCTCCCTGTTTATCTTATGTTTATTCCAATTCCCATAAAAATGAAATATGCTGGTCCTGGAATTTTAATTGTTTTATGGTTAATTTCTCAAGCTCCAGTTGTTTTTGGAGGTCAAAGGATTTCAATTGGCAATACTGCTCATCTTGGTGGATTTGTAATTGGTTTAATTTATGGCCTTTATCTTAAAAGTCATTATAAAAATAAAATAAGGATGATTGGAAAACATTTTAGTTAATAATGAATAATAAAAAAGTTAAAAGAAAAAATATAAATAAGAAATACCAAGAAAATTTTAGATTTAATATTTGGATTGGTTTATTTTTATTTTCATTTATTTTGTTGCTTATTAATTTTATAGCACAAAATCTTATAAAGTCTGATTTTTTTCCTTTGTTCCTTGAATATTTGTTGTTTTTAATTATTTTATTTTCTAGTTATGTGTATTTTTGGAAATTAGGAAGACCTTTTTTTAAGAGTAAGGAATTTATTAAATCATCTAGAATTTTTATTTATATTATTGTAGGAGTCTTTGTTTTTTTTGCTTTGTTTGGATTCTTTGTTCCTGTTCCAGAAGCTATTGGAGAAAAAATATTGGATTTTCTTAAACAGATTTTAGATCAAACCAAAGATATGTCTTATTTAGAATTAACTAAATTCATTTTTTTTAATAATTTGCAAAGTAGTTTTTTTGGAATTATTTTTGGAATTTTTTCTATTGTTCTGGCTATTCTTAATGGACTTTTATTAGGTTTTGTTTCTTCAATAGGTGTAAATTCAGAAGGATTTTTTATTTTGTGGAGACTTTTTCCTCATGGAATTTTTGAGTTGCCTGCTGTTTTTATTGCACTTGGATTGGGTTTGAGGTTAGGACTTTTTGTATTTAGTTCTAAGAAAAGATATTTTTTTAAAAATAATCTTTTTAATTCTTTAAGGGTTTTTTTATTTGTTATTTTACCTTTATTAGGGTTAGCAGCTTTTATTGAATCTACTCTTATTTTTTTGGTGGGATAAGTTAATTTTATATACTCTTTTTTCTTATTAAAAGCATCAAATTAAATAAAAAAGGAGGTTAAGATGTGGTATGAAAAAACAGCTTTAGTTTTGGCCGCTATTGGTGCTATTAATTGGGGTCTTACTGAATTAGGTTGGAATGCAGTTGGAGCTCTTATAGGAAGTTGGAGTATTACTTTAGCTACAATAATTTACTATTTGGTAGGACTTTGTGGTATCTATGCCTTGGTTAAGGTTTTTAAATAATCTTAAATAAAAAGGAGGTTGAAATGGAAGCTTGGCAAAAATGGGTGATTGTTGTTGCAGGTATTGTAGCTTTGCTTAATCACTGGGTAATGGGTTACTGGTTAGATGTAATTGGTGGTGTGGTAGCAGCAATAGTTGCTTTAGTATCTAAATAAACCTAAATTTATTTTTTTATATTTTATCTTTTTAATTTGTATAATTTTTCTAGTAAGATTTTTTAGCTTTTAATCTTTTAAATCACTTATTCCTAGCATTATTAACAGAAGTCCAATCATAATTACAAACCAAAATATTCCTCCTTTTAGGAATGTCCATGCTGCACTTAGGAAATTAAAATTTTTTCCAAAGAGGACCCATGAGTACATTGAGGAATACCATGCAATTAGGATAGCTCCTATTAAGAGGATTAGTCCCAATAAAAGTTCAGCCCATTTGTTCATTGTATTCTTTTTTGTTCTCTTTCATTTAAAAAGATTTTTGTTCCTGAGTGTATATTACAAAATGTTTAAAAACAGGGTTTTTTATGTTTTTTAATGAAAGAATCCGAGAAAATATCAAGAGAAGCTAGTTTGAAAAAATCAGAAGAAATTTTTGGAATCAATATAAAAGGTTATGATTTTAATAAGGGAGTTGATTATAATAAAATTCTTGATAGTTATTTGTCTACTGGTTTTCAGGCTAGTCATTTTGCAAAGGCAGTCGAAGTTATTAATAAGATGATTAAAGAAAAAGTCACAGTTTTTTTAGGTTGTAGTTCAAATCTTATAACTTCAGGAATTAGAGATGTTATAAAATATTTGGCTGAACATAAGAAGATTGATGTTTTTGTTACAACAGCTGGGGGAATTGAAGAAGATATAATAAAATGTTTGGGAAGTTTTAAATTAGGAAAATTTTCTGACTCTGGAGAATTATTAAGAGAAAAAGGGGTTAATAGGACAGGAAATATCTTAATTCCCAATTCACGTTATGTAAAATATGAGGCTTTTTTAAACCCTATTTTAAAAAGAATTTATCAAGAACAAAAACAAACAGGAAAAATAATTTCTGTTTCAGAATTTGTTAAATTGTTGGGAAAAGAGATAAATAATGAAGAGAGCATCCTATATTGGTGTTATAAAAATAATATTGATGTTTATTGTCCTGCAATTACTGATGGGAGTATTGGAGATATGATTCATTTTTTTATGTATGAACACCCTGATTTTAAAATAGATATTGTTTTTGATATACATAAACTTAATGAGTATAGTATTACAAGAGAAAAAACTGGAATGATTCTTTTGGGAAGTGGAATTATGAAACACCATATTTGTAATGCTAATTTAATGAGAAATGGAGCAGATTATGCTGTTTATATAAATACAGGAGAAGAATGGGATGGTGCTGATTCAAATGCAAGACCTGATGAAGCTGTTTCTTGGGGGAAAATGAAAGGCAAAGGAGAAGCAATAAAAGTTTTTGGAGACGCTACTATTTTGTTTCCTTTAATTGTTGCTAAATGTTTTGTTGAGAAAAGCTCTTAAAGTCTTGTGTTTTTTCTTTTGTATGTTAACTGATAAACAAATTAAAGAAATTAAGTTACATCTTGAAAAAGCTCAGAATCCTCTTTTTCTTTTTGATAATGATCCTGATGGGCTTTGTAGTTTTCTTTTATTGCAAAGATATATTGAAAGGGGAAAAGGATTTCCAATTAAATCTTTTCCTGAATTAAAGGCAGATTACATAAGAAAAATAAATGAATTGAATGCTGATTATGTTTTTATCTTGGATAAACCAGTAATTGAAAAAGAGTTTTGGGAAGAAATTCATAAAATAAATATACCTGTTGTTTGGATTGACCACCATGGAATTCAAGGAGAAACACCTGATTTTGTTAGTTATTATGATCCTGTTTTAAATAATCCTTCTACTAATGAACCTGTTACTGCTCTTTGTTACCAAATAACTCAAAGAAAAAAAGATATTTGGTTAGCTGTTATTGGTTGTATTTCAGATGCTTTTTTACCTGATTTTTATAAAGATTTTCAAGAAAAATATCCTGATTTAGCTGTTGATGCTAAAAAACCTTTCGATGTTTTATATAAGTCTGAAATAGGGAGGCTTGGAAAAATAATGGGTAATGGACTTAAAGATAAAACAACTAATGTTATTGCGATGTTGAAATTTTTAATGAAAGTTAAAAACCCTTATGAAGCTCTTGAAGAAACTTCTCAAAATTATTTAATGCATAAAAGGTTTAACGAAGTGGAACAGAAATATCAGAATATTTTGGAGAAAGCAAAAAAAGTAGCAGAGTCTTCTGAAAAAATTTTATTTTTTAAATATGCAGGTGATTTAAGTATGAGTGGAGAATTGTCTAATGAGTTGAGATATAATTTTCCAGATAAGATTATTGTTGTTGCTCATATTAAACCAGATAAAGTTAATCTTTCTATAAGGGGTAAAAAAATAAGGGAAAAATATTTGAAAATTATCAAGAGTATTGAGAGTGCAAGAGGGGGAGGTCATGAAGATGCTGTTGGTGGGCAAATGAGTTTTGGAGATCTTGAAAAATTTAGAAAAAAGTTTGAGGAGGAGTTTGGTTAGTAGGATTTTTAAAGTTTTAATTATTCTTTAATGTATGGAATTTGTTGAAGGGGTAATATACGGGGGGATTTGTATTACAATGGGTGTTGTTTATGTTTTTGCTGAGAAAGGAATAGATTATCTTTTTGGAAAGAATAAACCCCTTTATTTTAGTAGTGAAAATATTAATAATTTTAGAAAATCTTTATTAGAAAAAAAAGTAAATCAATAACTTTTCCCGACATATACCCAATAATCAGCTGGCTGATTTGTTGTTATGCATTTTTTTCCTTTAATAGGTGGTTGTTTTAAGGGCATGTTAAGTGTTTTTGCTCCTTTGAATTTTTCCTGAAGTAATTCTTCTGCTTTTGTAGAATTTTTTAAAGGAACTAAGACTAATTTTTGTTTTTGTAATTTATTTAAAGTATCTTTTAAATTATCTGATTTATCTAAGGCATTTTTTAGTAATTTATTTGCCTTGTTGAATAGATTATTTTGGATTTCTTTTAGAGTTAAATCTATTTGTTTTTGTAAGTTAGTTATTTTGGTAATCTTTTTTTCAGAAGTATCTCTTCTTATTATTACTGCTTGTTTGCTTTTTAGGTCTTTTGGACCTATTTCAATTCTTATTGGTATTCCTTTGAGTTCCCACTCATGAAATTTAAAACCAGGGGTAACTTCTGATCTGTCGTCGAGAATAGGATCATATTTAGATAATTGTTTAAATATTTTTTTTGATTGGTCTAGAATTTTTTTGTCTTTTTCAGAACTAATTGGAACAATTACTATCTTATTTTGGGCTACTTGAGGAGGTAGTACAACACCTTTATTGTCAGAATGAAGAGCAAACATGACTCCCAACATTCTTGTGGAAATTGCCCATGTATTTTGCCACACATATTCTTCTTTTTCATCTTTTGTTTTGAATTTAATATTATAGGCTTTTGCAAAGTTTTGCCCATCATGATGAAAATCAGGTCCTTGTATTGCTTTTCCATTTGGCAAATAACTTTCTATCGTTAAAGTGTATTCTGCTCCTGCAAATTTTTCTTTATCTGTTTTTTTACCTATTATGCCTGGAATTGCTAAATAATCCTCTAGAATTTCTTTGTATATATTTATGATTTGTATAGCTTCTTTTTCTGCTTCTTGTTTTGTTGCAAAAGCTGTATGTCCTTCATTAAATACAAATTCTCTTGTTCTGAAAAATGGAATAGGGTGTTTGAATTCCCATCTTACAACATTACTCCATTGATTGTATTTTAAAGGAAGATCTCTCCAAGATCTAATCCATTTTGAATAAGATTCATACATTATTGCTTCTGAAGTTGGTCTTATTGCTAACCTTTCTTGAAGTTTTGTATTTCCTGCTTGAGTAACCCATGCAACCTCAGGACTAAAACCTTTCACATGCTCTTGTTCTTTTTTAAGAAGAGATTCTGGGATAAATAATGGAAAATAAACATTTTTTACATTTATTTTTTTAAGTCTTTTGTCTACTTCATCTCTTATTTTTTCCCAAATTTGCCATGCAGTAGGTCTAAATACAATACACCCTGATACAGAAGTATAGCCTGCTAATTCTGCCTTTAATATTAATTGTTGATACCACTCTGAAAAATTTTCTTCTTTTTTTGCTGTGAGACCTTCATTAGATTTCTTGTTTTCTGTCATGTTTGGTAAAAGAATAAAAGGTATTTAAGATTAACTCTGTTTTAGTAATTTTTATAAAGATAGAAATATTTTTATTTTTATGGGGAAGATGATTAAGTTTGATGATGTTAAATATGTAAGGGAAAAATTGAAAAATGGAGAGTTTGTTATATCTAATAGAAATATTTATGATATGTCTTTGGGAGGAAATTTACACATATTATATCGAGATTGTTATCCAAAATCTGTTTATGATAGAAATGTTCCTGGAGAAAATAAGTTTAACCACGTATTGCCTTGTGGTTATTTATGGGGAAACACTCTTAGTGGATTTTGTTGTATAGAATTTATTGATAATAAAAATATTCTTATTAAAGTTTCTCAATTAGTAATGGAAGAATTTTTAGACTTATAATCTTGGATATACTTTTACACTAAAGTTTCGTTTAAAACATTTAAAGCAATTTTATTTACACTTTCTTTTATATAATTGCTTTCAAGTGCAAATCCAAGACTTTCACCTGTTCCTATTTTAAAATTATTAATTCCTATGACTCTTCCTTGTTTATCTATTAAAGGACCTCCTGAATTTCCAGGATTTAAAGCAGCATCTGTTTGAATATATGCTTCTATTTGACTTGGTCCTGGTCTATGAACCCCAGAGACAATTCCTTCTGTTACTGAAAATTGTAATCCTAATGGATTCCCTATTGCTATTACTTTTTCTCCTATTTGAATATTGTTTGAATTTCCTAATTTTAATTCATCATAATCTTCTCCAAATATTCTTAGTAAAGCTATATCTAGGTCTCCATCATAACCAATAAAAGTTGCGTCGTGTACTTTTTGTTCAGAGGTAAATGCTTGAACTTGTCTTCCCCCTACTAAAACGTGTGCATTTGTTACAATATATCCATCATCTGAAATTAAAAATCCTGTTCCTTGTCCAACATCTGTTCTTATTGTTACAACACCTTTGATTACCTCTTCAATTATTCCTGAGAAATCTTCTCCTGCTGAGGCTTTTAAAGTATCCATTTCATGGCCAATTGAACCTAATTTTAAATCTAAGGTATTTACTGTTTCTTCTAATGTTGTTTTAGTTTGAATAAGATTTGTAGTTAGAGTATTTATGTTGCTTTGTGTGTCTGTTATTTTTTGATTTAAAGAATTGTATTGAATATTTTGTTTTATGAACATTGAATACATAAATATTCCACTAGTGATCATGTAAAGAATTACTATACTACTGAAGCTTCCAATTATCCACTTATGGTGTTTTTTTAATCGCATTTTTTTAATATATATTTTAAAATACCAAGATATAAAAATGATTTGGTTTTTATATTCTTATAACAAAAAGGCTCGTCGTTCAATGGATAGGATTTTCGGTTTCGGCCCGATAGATGGGGGTTCGAATCCCCCCGAGCCTATGGGTGTGAATTTTAATTCGCGCACATTGACGGAATCTTTGATTTCAGTCTTTGTAGGACATAGGTAAAATCGTGCTACTTTCGATGCGAGTCGCTTAGAAGAAAATGAAGAATAAAGCAGTTCCAGGAGATTTTGTAGAAATTCATCTAGATAAAATCATTTATGAAGGAACACTTTTAGAAAGTCCTGAAGATGAAAAAGCCATTGTATTGTTAAAACTAGGAACAGGTTATAATATTGGTTTTAATAAAAAAGATATTTGTGAGATAAAACTTTTAGAAAGAAGTGAAGAAGAAAAAGAAGAGATTAAAATAAAAGTTGAGAAGAATAAACCAAATATTGCTATGATTATTACTGGGGGCACTATTGCTTCAAAATTTGATTCTAAAAAAGGGGGAGTTAGTCCTTTGAATTCTTCTGAGGATTTATTTAAGTTTTATCCAGAAATATTTAAGATAGCTAATGTTTCTAGAGTGGAAGTTCCTTTTATGAAGTTTTCTAATGATATGGATTTTAAGGATTGGCAAAAATTAGCTAAGATTTCTGAGAAATTGTTAAATGATTCAAATATTAAAGGTATAATAATTACACATGGAACAGATACTTTACATTATACTTCTGCTGCTCTTAGTTTCTTTTTAGGTAAAGTTAGTAAACCAGTTGTTTTAACTTATTCTCAGAGAAGTATTGATAGGGCGAGTAGTGATGCTAATCTTAATCTTCAGTGTGCTGCTTTAGCTGCTATTTCAAATATTGCAGAAGTTATGCTGGTGGGCCATGCTTCTTCAAATGATAATTTTTGTTATGCAATGCCTGGAACTAAAGTTAGAAAATTACATAGTTCAAAAAGAGATGCTTTTAAAGTTATAAATTCAAAACCTTTTGCTAAAATTTATTCTGATAAAATTGAAATTCTTGAAAAACATAATCTAAGAAGTAAAGGAAAAGTTAAAGGTGATTTTAATTTTGAAGAGAAAGTTGGTTTAATTAAATTTTATCCTGGACAAGATCCAGATATTTTAGATTATTACATAAAAAAAGGATATAAAGGAATAGTTATTGAATTTTTGGGATTAGGTCAAATTGCAGGTAAAGGAGCTAGATTGTCTTGGCTAAATAAGTTAAAAGAAGTTCAGAAAAAGGGTTTGGTGGTTTGTGCTGCTGCTCAGACAATATACGGTAGGCTTAATCCTATGGTTTATAGTGATGGTAGGGAATTTTTGAAAACAGGAATTATTTATTTAAGGGATATGTTGGCTGAGACAGCTTATGTAAAATTAGGTTGGGTGTTGGGTCATCCTAAATGGAATGTTAAAGAAAAAATGCTTGAGAATGTAAGCAGGGAATTTAGTGATAGGTTGGAAAAATGAAAAAATCTTATTTAATTTTAATTAGCATTGTTGTTTTAATAATATTAGTTTTATTTATTAGGTTTTTTATTGGAGGAAGTGAAGATTCTTGGATAAAAGATAAAAGAGGAGTTTGGATAAAGCATGGCGTTCCTTCTGATATACCTTATTATGTATTAATTCAGCAAAAAATTGTTGATGAGGCTATAAAATTGTATGAAGATAAAAAGAGTAGAGGTACTGAATTTAATAGTCAGTGTCTTGGAATTGTTGATAATTATGCAATTGATATTGTTCATATTCCTAGGATAGCGGAGGATGATTTAGTTGAGAATCAGTGTGAGGATTATAGGAGTGGACAGGTTAGTAATTTTATTGAATTAGATAAAGATGGAGATGTTGTGAAAATTAAGGATTAATTGTTTTCTTTTGGGAATTATTTCTTAAAATGTTTTTGTAACATTTTTTTTATTTCTTGGATTTCTCTTTCTGCTTTTTTGTTAATTCTATAATCATATTCTGCTTTAAGTCTGTCTCTTTGAGCTTGTCTATTTTGACTCATTAAAATAATTGGGGCTTGTAAGGCAGCCAAACATGATAATAAAAGATTTAGTAATATAAAAGGATAAGGATCCCATGTATTTATCCAGGCATATATGTTGATAGTCATCCATATAAAGATGAATATTAAAAAACTTATTATAAATATCCAACTACCTGCCCATTTAGTAATCCAATCTGCTGCTCTTTGTCCTACATCCTTCTTGAGTTTAAAAAGAGGGTGATTTATTTGAAATTTTGGCCTTTTCACAATTTCTTTTTTAATTTTTACCTCTTTTTTCATTTCTTAAAGAATTAAAAGAATATTATAAAGGTTATTGATCTTTTTTGAGATGAATTGTAACTATAAAGAAGTAACAAATAGGAAGATTTTTAAGGGAGAAAAGATTGTGTTTTTTATGAGTTTAGATATAGTAGTTACTTCAGAAAATATAGGGTCAAATCCTGGAGGAAGATGTTTAGTGAAAACTCATCTAAAGCGTGTTTCTGAAGAAAGCTATATTAAATATTGTAATAGAACTCAAACCCCCCCTTCTTTTTCTTTTTCATCCCAAAGACAACCTATTTATGAAGCAATGTTTTTAGAAATGGCAAAAATGTTAGGATTAGTTGTTCCAGAATATGCTGTTATTTTAAACCCACAAGGAAAGCATGTTAATTTTATTTATGAACCAGAAAAAAACCAAAAGGTAAAAAAATTAAATTCTAATAACCATTCTTATTTTTTATCAAGATTGATTGATCATATAATTGATGAAAATCATCCTAAACTAAGAGGAGTTATGGCTGATGAAAAGATTTATAGAGATTTATTAAATATAGGTAATGTTTCAGACAGGCCAGATAATTATACTTTAGTTGATATTAAGGGTAAGGAACCTTTTGTTTTATATATAGATTTTGGATGTGGTTTTGTTGATGCGCATGAGGGTATTTTAACTATTAGGCCAAGTCTTATTAGACAAATGAGTAAATTAGAAAATGGAAAAGCTTTAAAGAATCTTAAAAAAAGATTAGGAAAAATTAATTTAAAAATAGATAGAGGGACAATAATCAATTTATTTGATTTTGGAGAACGTATTCCTGGATGCTGTAAAATTAATGTTCTTGATGCATCTAACCCTCATTTTTTTAAATCTATGCCTGTAAACTCTCTTTTATCTAAAAGAGAATTAGATGATTTAAGTAAATTATATTTTATTACTAATAGTACTTTTTTAAAAAATTATAAAGGTGATGAGAGATTGTTTAAGAAAAAATAAGCAAATTTTATTAACTCCTTCTTCTTTTTCTTTTTATGTTAGATTACAAAGAATTGGGTTTTAAATCTGGTTTAGAAATACATCAACAATTAGATAGTCATAAACTTTTTTGTAATTGCCCTTTTTTGTTAAGGCAAGATGAGCCTGATTTTGAAATTTCTAGAAGATTACATGCTGTTGCTGGTGAAAAAGGAGAAATTGATGTTGCTACAAGTCATGAGGCTAGTTTGAATAAAGAGTTTGTTTATCAAGGATATGATACAACTTGTTTAGTTGAACTTGATGAAGAGCCACCTCATTTAATTAATCAAGAAGCTTTGAAAATTGCACTTCACATTTCTTTATTACTTAATTGTAAAATAATTCCTATTTCACAGATTATGAGAAAAACAGTTATTGATGGAAGTAATACTTCTGGATTTCAGAGAACTGTTATGATTTCAAGAGATGGTTATGTTGAAACTAGTAATGGAAAAGTTGGAATTAATTTTATTTTATTAGAAGAAGATGCTGCAAGAATTATTAAAGATGGGGGAAGTAAAAAAATTTATAGACTTGATAGATTAGGTGGGCCAATGGTTGAAGTTGTGACTGCTCCTGATATTGTTGATTCTGAACATGCTAAAGAAACAGCATTAAAGATTGGAGAGATATTAAGGAGTTGTAAAGTAAAAAGAGGAATTGGAACAATTAGGCAAGATATTAATATTTCTATAAAAGGGCATGAAAGAGCTGAGATTAAGGGTTTTCAAGATCCTAAAGTTTTTGTTGAAGTTGTTGAAAAAGAAGTTCAAAGACAATCAGGGAATTTGCAGAATAAGAAAAAATCTAAACCAGAAGTAAGAGGAGCAAATCCTGATAATACTACTACATTTTTAAGACCCTTACCAGGAAGTGCAAGAATGTATCCTGAAACAGATTTACCTTTGTTAAAGATTTCAAAACAAATGATTGATGAAGCTAAAAAAACTCTTCCTAAACTTAGAGAAGAATTAGAAAAAGAATTAAGAAAACAAGGTCTTAATGAAGAATATATTAAATTGTTGTTTAAATTAAATAAGGTGAATGGGTATAAAGAAGCATATTATAATTTACCTAAACCTAATTTAATTGCTAATTTACTTTTGGTTTTTCCAAAAGACCTTGCTAAGAAAAAAAAGTTAGATGTGAAAGATGTCTCTGAAATTATTGATGAATATATATTAGGGGTAATTAATTTTGTTAATAAGAAAAGAATTAAAGAAGAAGATATGAAACAGGTCTTTGAGAATTTAGTTGATGGAAAATCTCTTGAAGATTCAATAAAAATTGAAAGAGTTGATGTTTCTGATATTGAAGAAAAAATCCATAATATAATTAAGTCTAAGCCTGGATTAAGTGCTAATGCGTATATGGGTTTAGTTATGAAGGAATTTCAAGGAAAGGTTGATGGTAAAGAAGTAATGACAATAATTAAAAAGTATATTTAATTTTATATTTTATGAAACGAACTTATATTAAAGATCTTGAATTAGGAAAAGAAATTTTGCTTAGATGTTGGGTTTTTGAAATTAGAGGTTTATCTAAGCTCAAGTTTTTGTTACTAAGGGATTCTACTGGAATTGTTCAAGGAATTGTTAAAGATAAAGGATTAATTGGACAGATTTCTAATTTAAGTTTAGAAAGTGTTGTTCAGATTAAAGGTAAAGTTAAAAAAGCTAATGTTAAGGCTGGGTTGGCTAGACATGACATTGAGGTTGAAGTTAGTGATTTGAAGATTTTAAATAAGGCTGAAAAGCTTCCAATTCATGTTAATGAAAAAGCTGTTAGTTCTGAATTACCCTCTAGATTAGATAATAGGTGTCTTGATATTAGAAAACCATGTGTTAAGGCTATATTTAAGGTTCAATCAGTGATTGTTAATTCTTTTAGAGAGTATTTTTATAAAAATAAGTTTATGGAAATTCAACCTCCTGGAATAATTGCTACTTCAACAGAAGGAGGAACAGATTTATTTGAAGTAAAGTATTTTGATAAAAAAGCTTATCTTGCTCAAAGTCCTCAATTATATAAACAGCTTGTAGCTATAAGTTGGGAAAAAGTTTTTTCTACTAATACTATTTGGAGAGCTGAAAAACATGATACTTCTAAACATATTAATGAGATAAGGCAGATGGATATTGAGTGTGCTTTTGAAGATGATATTGATATTATGAAACATTTAGAAAGTGTTGTGAAATTTATAGTTAGGAAAGTTATTGAGGGGTGTTCAGAAGAATTAAAGCTTTTAAAATTAGATTTAAAGACCCCCAAAGCTAAGTATTTGACTTATAGAGAAGCTATTGATTTACTTTCTAAAAAAGGTTTTAAAATAAAATATGGTGATGACTTTGAACCAGAAGCAGAAAGAAAATTATGCAGTATGTTTCCAAATACAATTGTTTTTACATATGAGTGGCCTATCGAACTTAAACCATTTTACATTTGGCCTAAAGATGAGAAGAATGGAATTTCAGGGGGATTTGATGTTCTTTATGGAGGAGTTGAGATTTCATCAGGAGGACAAAGAGTTCATATTCCTGATGTTTTAATTAAGATGCTTAAGATGAAGAAACTAAATCCAGAAGATTTTAAATGGTATATTGATGCTTTTAGATATGGAGCACCAATGCATTCTGGTTGGAGTATTGGTTTAGAGAGATTAACTCAAGCCATGCTTGGTTTAGATAATATAAGAGAGTGCACTTTGTTTCCTAGAGATAGGAAAAGGTTGAGTCCTTAAAATGTGGGTTACGATTCTTTTATCTTTTCTTTATGCAGGAACAGGAATTGTGGCAACTATTGGTTATTTCCCTACAATTAAGGATTTGATTAGGGGCAAGAAAAGTGCTAATATTTCTTCTTATGTAATTTGGACTTCTTGCGCACTTATTGTTTTCCTTTATTCATTAATTGTTATTTCAGATTTATTATTGGCAATTGTTACAGGGCTTAATTTTTTATCTTGCGCAGTTATTTTGTTTTTAGCTATTAGGTTAGAATTAATTAAAAAATAAAATTTTTTGATAATGATTTTTAAAAATCCTAATAAACTCTTTTTTTTATTATGAAAGCTATTAACAATTTTTCTAGCAATAGCAATAATTAAAAATACATGTTTCTTTTTTAATTTGAAATTATATATCATGAAAACAAAATTTATATCGATTAGTGATGCAATGCAGAAAGGTCGCGGTAAAGTAGCTGTGCGAGGATGGATTCATCGTGAAAGAGGTAGTAATAAAATGAGGTTTATTATTCTTAGAGATGTTAGTGATATTATTCAGATTGTTATTAAAAAAGAGAAGTTTGGGTCTCAGTGGGATGAAATTGATAAATTGCAAGTAGAGGCTAGTCTTGAAATTGAAGGAGATATTAAACCTGATAAAAGGGCTATAACTGGTTATGAAATTGATGCAGATAAAGTTGTTATAGTTGGAACTAGTGATGAATTTCCTATTCAGAAAGATCTTAGTGAAGAGTTGCTTGGAGATAGAAGACATTTATGGTTAAGGAGTAGGAAGATGGTTTCTATTATGAAGATAAGGAGTACTGTTATTGGGGCTTTACATGAATATTTTAGAAGTAAGAAATTTTATGAGTTTCAGTCTCCAATTATTATTCCTGGTGGGGCAGAAGAAGGCCCAACAATGTTTGAAATTGATTATTTTAAAAAGAAAATGTATCTTTGTCAGACTTGGCAATTATATGCAGAAGCTGCTATGTATGGGCTAGAAAAAATTTATTGTGTTGCTCCTAGTTTTAGAGCTGAGAAATCTAAAACTTCTAGACATTTAACTGAATATTGGCATACTGAAATGGAAGTTGCTTGGGCTGATTTAGATAAATTAATGGATTATGCAGAAGAAATGACTAGGTTTGTTGTTAAAAAAGTTCTTGAAGAACATAAAAAAGAATTAGAGTTTTTAGGAAGGGATTGGAAAAAGTTAATTCCTTCTACTAAAAAGAAATTTCCTAGAATTACTTATGATGAAGCACTTAAAATTTTAAAACAAAAGAAAAAAATGAGTGTTGTTTGGGGTAAGGATTTGAGAACAATAGAAGAAGAAAAATTAATGGAAAGCTATGATACTCCTGTTTTTGTTCATCATTATCCTAAAGAAGTTATGGCTTTTTATAAACCAAGAGATAAGGATAGTCCTAAGACCGCTAGATGTTTTGATATGTTAGGTCCTGAAGCTCATGGAGAACTAATTGGAGGAAGTGAAAGAGATACTGATATTAAAGAATTAAAAAAGAGTTTGAAAGCCAAAGGAGAGAAACTAGAAGATTATTCATATTATTTTGATATACATAGCTATGGTCCAATTCCACATGGAGGATATGGTCTTGGAACAGAACGTTTAATTAAGTGGATTTGCGGTCTTGACACAATTAAAGATGCAATTGGTTTTCCTAGGACAATGAGTAGGTGTAGGCCTTGATTGTTACTTCTTTAAAGTGGTTAGGGTGGTAAGGTTTATAAATCCTTTTTTATATAGTTTTTTATGATAAAGAAAGTATTTGTTGCTTCAGATATTCATGATGATATAGAGGCCTTGGTGAAGTTTACAGATTATGCTCAAGCTCAACATGCTGATGGAATGTGGGTTTTAGGAGATTTTAGTCTTAAACCTTATACAGTTGAGGCTCTTGAGGAGGTTTTAGAGAGTAAAGATATTGGAAAATTTATAGAGGCTAAGGAAAAAACTAATTTGGAAATTTTAGCACAGATGAAAGGTGTTTTAGATAATTCTGGATTAGAGTATAGGGTTATTCCTGGAAATTATGATCCTGATATTTTGAGTGTTTTTGGTGGGAGAGATTTACATAAAAAAACATCCATGTTTGGTGACGCAAAAATAGTTGGTTATGGTGGGGCAGATGCATTTCCTCAACATATAGCATTACTTAACCAAATAAATGAAATAGTTCCTTTTGACCATAATGAACTTTATACACTTCTTAAGAAAGAAAAACCACAAATTGTTTTAACTCATAATCCTCCTCAACAATTTTGTGATGATATGTTTAATGGACAAAATGTTGGAACTCCTGCAACTACTAAATATATTATGGAAAATAATCCAAAATTAGTTTGCGGTGGACATATTCATGAAGCTGGTCCTAATGGAAACAATCCTAGTGGGGTAAAAAGCATAGCCAAATATAGTAATACAATTATAGTAAATCCGGGAAATTTAGGAAGGTTTGAATTGTTACACTTTCCTTCGTTAGAAACTAATATGAAATTTGATTATGGAACTTTTTCAGAATTACATCTTGATACTGATAGTTCTGTAAAAAAAATTAAAAATTATTCTTTAAAATCTCCTGAAAGAAAAATTGGAAAAATTGAAAAGATTTCAGAGGTAGTTTTTCCTTAACTTTTTAAATTAGGTTTATTTAATTCTTATATGAAAATCTTAGTTATAGGAGATCCGCATGGTTTTTATAGATATAAGAAATTTATTTTTAAAGATGTGGATTTAATTCTGGTTACAGGAGATTTAGGTGTAGCAACAGTTGCTAGGAAATGGCATTTTGATAATATTAAAAGGAAACAAAAAGGTTTGCTAGAATTGGAAAAAGATTCAAAATTTATTAAGAAAGTTCATATGGAAATTCATGATTCAACATTGAAAGTCGTGAGGATTTTATCTAAATATGCTCCTACTTATTCTCTTCAAGGGAATGTTGAAATTCTTACAATATCTCAAGTAAAAGAAGATAAGAAAAAATATGGATTTAAAATTCCTATTACAAGAGAGGTGATTGATAAGATGAAAAATTTTCATTTAGCAAAAAATATTATTAGGAATATTGATGGTTTAAGAATTGGTTTTTTAGAGTATTTTATTGATACTAGTTGGGTAAGGGATTTTAGTCCTGGAGATTATGGAAAAAAGATGAAGGGAGCAATGGAGGAAACTAGTAATGCAAAGAAAATTTTAAAGAGATTTGGAAAAGTTGATATTCTTGTTTGCCATCAACCTCCTTATGGAATTTTAGATAAGGTTGGTAAAAAATATAATCCCCCTAAAAAATGGATTGGGCTCCATGCTGGGAGTAAAACAATTTTAGATTATATAAAAAAATACCAACCAAAATATGTTTTGTGTGGGCATATTCATGAGGCAAAGGGTAGGGAGAATATAGGTAAGACGACAGTAATTAATGCAGGGTGTTGTGGGAATTATGTTGTTTTGGATATATGAATTCTCTTACCACAAAATTTATAAATTATAAATTATAACTTTTTATATGAAAACTATAGCACTTAAAGATAGAACATTTAATCTAATAAAGGATTTAAAAGAAAAACATAAAATGAAATCTTTTGATAAGTTGATAATTGATTTAATTGTAAAAGAAGAGAAGGTTCCAAAAATAGAAGAAATGTTTGGTATCTTAAAGGGAAAAACAAAAGGTTTTACAAGAAAAGATAGGGAAGAGATTTGGGGAGATCCTAATAGGGATTTTTAGAATGAAAATAATTTTTGATACTTTTGCTTGGATAGAGTTTTTTGAAGGAACAAAAAAAGGAAAAATTGTTAAAGATTTTTTGTGTGAAAATGAAATTATAACCCCCTTAATTGTTTTTCTAGAGCTTAGTTATAAGGCTGACAAGGAGCATTGGAATTTTAGAGAAATAGTGAATTATATTAAGCATAATTCAGAGATTATTGGTATGAATGAAAATTTTATTTTTTCTTTTGGAAAATTGTATAATAAAGTTAAGAAAAATATTAGAGGAATTAGCATCGTTGATGTTGTTCTTTTACATACTGCTATGCTTAAGAATGCAAAAGTTTTAACAGGAGATAAACATTTTAAGGGGTTTAAAGAAGCCATGATTTTGTAATCAGTTTAGGTATTTTAATTTCTTTATTTAAATCATTTGTTATTAATTTATAGTCTGAGGAGATTATGTTGTTATTTGTGTTTAGGTAAGGCGAATTTTAATGTCTTTTTTTAGGAGTAGGTATTGCACAATCAGAACAAATTACTGCGAATTTTTTTGTTAGAGGGTCTTTAACAAATTTATATAGGTAAGGTCTTAATGTTTTTTTACATTTTATGCATCTTTTATCTTGATTTATTAGGGCTTGTTTTCTTTCAGAATGATGTATTTTTATATCTCTAAGAGGTTTTGATTTTAATGCTTTTAAGTATGTTGTTGGTTTAAAAATATCTTCCATTTTAATCCTATCTTTATCTGTTTTCTCTTTAAAAAGTTTTTCTTTATGTTTTTGTCCCTAATTGGTGTGGAGATAGGTTTAAAAACTATAAATATAGATAAATTCATTTAAAATTGGAGGAAATTTAAATGCCTGAAGACGAATACGATGAAGATGAAGAGTCTGAAGACGAAGAAGATGAAGACTTTGAAGATGATGAAGATTAATTACAATCTTCTTTAAAAATATCTTTTTTATCTATATTTTATGAGATATAGTTATATTGAGAAACTTGTTAGGTTAGTTGAGGAATCTGATGTTTCTGAAGTTTATATAAGGGGTTGGACTTATGAAATAACCCTTAGGAAAAACAACAAAGAAATTGAGAAGAATGAAAAATATAGTTTTTTAGAAAAAGCTATTGAAGGGTTTAGCAAGTTGAATGTTAAGTAAAATAAATAAATACTTAAAAAATAAGCAGACTTATTTTTTAAATGCAATTTTATGTTATTTCTGGTGGACCTGGAACAGGCAAAACAAAACTTCTTGGAGAATTAGAAAAAAATCTTGATTATATAGGTGGAATAGATTATTTTATTTTAAAAGAAGCTGCTAGAAATGTTGCTGGTTCTGATCCAAGATTTGTTGGAAAATCAATAAAAGAAATAAATATGAGTTATTTTCAACCTGCTGTTTTTGAACACCAAAAAAGAGATTTAGAAATAATGAAAAATAAATTATCTTTTGATATTGTTTTTTCAGAAAGAAGTTTTGGAGATACTTTGGCCTATATGAAAATTTATGAAATTCCAATACACAGAAAACATATTGGTTATTTTAGAAATAATGAGTTTTCTAAGGTTTTTATTTTAGATTATCCTAAAAAATATAAGCAAGATGAATTAAGGCAAGAATCTAAAGAAGAAGCAAGGATAATTCATGAGGAGATAATTAAGGTTTATAATCAATTTGAATTTAAACCTATTTTTGTTCCTCTTTTTTCAGATATTGAAAAAGATTCTCTTGAAAAGAGAAGTGGTTTTATATTAAATCAGATAGGAATTTTTAAAAACTAGGTACTTTTTGTTTTAAAATGGTAAAATTTATTGTTGCGTCTGGACCAGTAATTATTGAAGATGGAAAATTATTGGTTGATAAGGATAATAAAGATGATTTTTATAAGATTCCTGGTGGAACTGTTGAAGTGGGAGATAGTTTAGTTGATAGTTGTAAAAGAGAGTTTAAAGAAGAAGTTAATGGAGAGGTTGAGATTATTAGACCTCTAAACCCTATGGTTATTTATAAAAACCCTCAAACTGATGAAGAGATGACAATTGTTTTGATTCATTATCTTGGAAAATTACTTAATAAAGAAGATTTAAAACCACTTGAATCTATTAGGGAAATACTTTGGTTAGATATTAATGAGATTAAGGAAGGCAAGCATAATGTTGCTCCAAATATTAAATTTTTAATTGAAAAAGGAGATATCAAGACAAAAAATTGTTAGCAATTTTTGGCTGAATTTTTTGCAAGCAAAAAACACAATGAAGATAGGAGACGTAGAGCTGAAATGGTTAGGGCATGCTGGATTTGTGATTAAGAATTCAAAAATAATTTATATTGACCCTTATTTAATTAAAGAACAAGAGGATAAAGCAGATATAATTCTTATCACTCATGGCCACTATGATCATTGCAGTTTTGAAGATATTAGAAAAATAGTTAAAAATGGAACTAAAATTTTTGTTACAGCTGATGCACAGAGTAAAGTTGTTCGATTTAATGTTCCTGTTGAGATTGAGGTTGTAGAAGCTAATCAGGAAATTGATTTAGGGGATGTTAAGATTTCAACAGTTAGTTCTTATAATTTGGATAAGTCTTTCCATCCTAAAGAAGAAGGATGGATTGGTTATTTAGTTAAAATGAATAAAGTCATTATTTATCATGCAGGAGATACCGATATTATTCCTGAAATGCAAAAACTTACTGGTTTTAAACAATCAGGAAAAAAATTTATTGCTTTACTTCCTGTTGGGGGAAGATATACTATGAGTGCAGAAGAAGCCATAGAAGCTGTTAAAAAAATTAAACCTTCTTTAGCAATACCTATGCATTGGGGGAGTATTGTTGGAAGTGAGGAGGATGCTAAAGAATTTGTTGAAGGTTGTAAAGAAGCAGGCATAAATGCTGAAATTTTAGAGAAGGAGTAAAATGAAAATTGGAATAATTGGACCTAGTAATATAGAATTTTTAATTGAGATAAATCCTTATGCTGATGATATAATTAATAAATTATCTAAGGTTATTGTGGATTTTGGATATGAAATTGTTGTAACCCCTGATAAAGGTTCTGTTTCTGAATTATTTGTTCAAAATTATTTAGATAAAGGAGGCAAAAAAGTATTTGAGATTGTTCCTTTAGACGATAAAGAATTTGGTTATGATTGGCTTAATGTTTCTCTAGGAGAAAATATTAATTGTGGAACTTGGAGAAACCAACCAGAAAAATTAAATGAAGAGTGTGATGTTTTGTTATGTGTAGGTTATTCTGTAGGAGTATTTGCAGAGATAGCATATGCTAAGTGGTTTAAGCCAAAAAAAGTTTATATTATTAAAGACTTAGTTAGTGGGGAATTACCTAGGGAAATTAATAAGAGGTTGGATATTGAATCTATTTCTTTTGGAGAATTTTCATCTAAGATTCAAAATGTCTAAAGAAATTTTCCAAAAACAAAAAGAATTTGTTCTTTTTAAAGTTGATAAGTCATCTAAGGGTCATTATGATAAGAAAATAATTACATTATGTGAGAAAATTAATAAAAAAGATAATTATTATACAACATCTTCTTGTAGTGGAAGGGTTGTTATTATTAAGGATAAAAAGAAGAAGGAGAAAGGTGTGTTTGTTTTTGTTAGTCATGATTTGGTTGGAGTTAAAGAGTTGAAAAAAGTTTTAGAAGATAAGGATGAGAATTTGAAATTCAAACAGGAGCCTTGTATTCTTCATGTTGCTTGTAGAGACTTAGAAAATGCTTTAGAATTATTGAAGAAAGCTCAGTTAGCTGGATGGAAACGAAGTGGTGTTATTTCTAGTAAAGGAAAATTTGTTTGTGAGTTATTAAGCACAGAGAAATTAGAATTACCTTTTGCTCAAAAAGGGAAATTACTTTTTGATAGTACTTATTTAGAGATTTTAATTAAAAAAGCTAATGAAAATTTGAAAAAGACCTGGTTGAAGATTGAGATGTTGGGGAAGTTAATTTAATAAACAATATTTTCTTTTTTTTATTATGTATCCTCAAACTCATTTTTTATTTTCATGGCTTGTTGGTTTGATATTTGTTAAATTAGGGTTTTTTAATTATAAAATAGCTTTGTTTGTAGGTTTGATTGGGTTGTTTGTTGATATTGATCATTATATTAAATTTGTTTTTAGTAAGGGAGATTTTAATCTAAAAGATGCTTTTAATAGAATGGCTAGAGGAGTTTTTAGTGGAAGAAGCTTTATACACCACTGGATAGGTTTTGTGATAATAACTTTGATTGTTGTTTTCTTGTACCTTTTTAATAAGAATTTATTTTGGATCTTGAGTCTGGGATATTATAGCCATATATTTTTAGATTATGCACACTTGAATGTCTTGAAAATCAAAGGTAAGCTAATTATCAAGGAGTTTGGTTTTGTAGAGAAAGTAGATAAATTTGAGATTTTATTTGATATTTTTCTAGTTATAGGTGTTGTTTTGTTTATTTTATAATTTTCAAAAATCACCAAAATTTATTTAAATAGAATACTCTCATATTTGTTTTATAATATTAATTATTTGCGGTAGTTAATATTATTTTGTATGTAATAAGAGGTGATTTCCTCTTTTGTTTCTAACAATAATAGTTGGAAGTGGGTGGAGTATTTAAATATTTCGCCATGTCAATAAGTGATAAAGACTTCTAACTGACAGACAATCTTTGATTGTTGTGTCGCATGCGATACAAATGTAAGGAGGTAGAATATAAAAAAAATGGTGTTAGATTTTGCAAAAGAGGCAATAGAAAATAGCGATACCCATAGTATTAATTTTGATGAACTAAGAGCTGGAAAAGCTAATATAAAAGTTCTTGGTATTGGTGGATGTGGATGTAATATGGTTACTTGGCTTTTTAATAAAGGAATTAATGGAGCTACAGTTTATGCTACTAATACTGATGCATTGCATCTTTCTGTGACTAAAGCAGATGAAAAAGTCCTTATTGGTAAGGAACTTACTAGAGGATTAGGTGCAGGAGGAAGACCTCAAACAGGAAGAGAAGCAGCAAAAGAAGCTTTAGTTGATCTTAAAAAAGCTGTTAGTGGTGCTGATATGGTTTTTGTTTTAGCCGGTATGGGTGGAGGAACCGGAACAGGAGGAGCTCCTGTAGTTGCTCAAATTGCTAAAGAATCTGGTGCAGTGGTTATTGGTGTGGTAACAATGCCCTTTGAAGCAGAAAGAGCGAGAATTGACAAAGCTGAATTTGGATTACAAGAATTAAGAGAAGTAACTGATACTTGTATTGTTTTGGATAATAATAGGCTTGTTGATATTGCTGGACAACTTCCTATTGAACAGGCTTTTGCTGTTGCAAATGAGTTAGTAAGTACAATGGTAAAAGGGATTGTTGAAACAATTACTCTTCCAAGTTTGATTAATTTGGATTATGCAGATGTTTCAGCAATAATGAAAAATGGGGGAGTTGCTGTTATAGGTATTGGAGAAGCAGATACACAAGATCGTGTTTTAGAAGCTGTTAAGCAAGCCCTTACTCATCCTCTACTTGATGTGGATTATCAAGGTGCTACTGGAGCTTTAATACATATAACTTGTGGACCTGATTTAAAATTAGAGGAATTTGATGTAATTGGTAGATCTGTGTCAGAGAATCTTAGTCCAGATGCACAAGTTATAATTGGGGCTAGAATTAGCAAAGAGTTTGTTGGAAAAGTAAGAGTCATTACTATTATGACTGGAGTTAGGAGTCCTTATGTGTTGGGAAGAGATCTTGAAGAACAGGCTCTTCCAGCTTCTAGAGAAATTTCTGATTTGGGAATAGAGGTTTGGAGATAAATTTTTTATGTTTGCCCCAGAATTATTTTCTGGGGTTTTTATTTTTTTAAAAAGACTTATAAATTATATTTTCTTTAAATTTTTATGAAATATAAGTTGAAGAGGTTTGGCGTTTTAAAAGCAGCTTTGTTTTTGGCTTTGTGGGGTTTTTTTATAGGTTTGTTTATGACTCTAGTTACAGGAATTATTTATTCTGTTATGTTCTCTTCTGTTTCTCTTTCTGGTCCTCCTGCAGATACTCAACCTTCTTTTATTACTGGTGATTCTATAGTAGATATTGTTTTCCCAAACTATTTTAGTTGGTCAAATTTATTATGGTTTCCTTTTGTTTATGCAATTTTATTTTTTGCGTTAGGGTTTATTTTTACTCTGATAATAAATTTAATTTTAAAAATAATTAAAGGATTTGATCTTGAGTTAGAAGAAACAGGACAAGTTTTTCAACAACAAAACATACAAAAACCACAAATTTCACAAGTTAAAAAAATAACTATTCCTACTCTTCCAAATAGATCTTGATGATTTAAACTTCTAATGTTTTAGGAGGTTTCATCTTTTTTTGATTATATTTGTCAAAATAAAGAATATTGTCTAAGTCTATTTTTCTTTTTGGTTTTAATTTTTCAGCACTATAACCAACTGGAAATATGGCTTCAATATTTATTTCTGGAGGTATTTTAAGGGCTTCTTTTACCAAGTAATCAACAAAATATCCTATCCAACATGTTGCAAGGCCTTTTTCCTCAATTTTTAATAAAAAGTTTTGTACTGCTGCCCCTGCTTGTTGTTTTAAATATGATTTTCCTCTTTCACCATAGAGATTAAGAGTTCTTGTAGTATTTGAGCACACTGCTACAACATAAGAAGTTTGGGCAATAAATTGCTGTTGGGCAGCGTCTGCAAGTTTTTGAATTGTTTCTTTGTCTTTAATCAGAATGAACTTTACAGAATAATTGTTTCCTGCCATGGGAGCAAATCTAGCAGAGTTAATACATTCTATAATGTCTTTCCAATCAGGTGCTTTTTGTTTGAATTTTCTGGTGCTATGCCTTTTTTGAATTGCTTTATCTAATTCCATAGAAAAACAAAGTAGAAAGGTTATAAAAATGTTTTTGAAACGTCCCGAGCTGGATTTGAACCAGCGACCTATCGGTTCCTGCAGAATCAAAAGATTCTATAGTAAGTTTGTAAACCAAAGTTCTTAATCTTAACAGCCGATCGCTCTAACCGGACTGAGCTATCGGGACATAATTTTTTTAGTAGAAATTGTTATTTAAAGCTTGTTATTCCTTCAACCCTGTGCAATCCATAGACATATGTCAGTAGCTTCTACACTGTGCAATCCATAGACATATGTCAGTAGCTTCTACATTATTCCTTCAACCCCAAATCAATAATAGGTTTGGGTTGATGTTTTTCTAAGCGGGAATAAATATTAGATTGTTTTGTTCCTTGTATTAAAGAGATAATTGCTTCTTGAGCATTTTTTATATATTCAGGATTTCCTATTATTCCCACTTCATTATCTTTTAACTCGAAATAGCATCTTGTGAGATTACAGAGGGTTTTCAGAGTTTTCCCTTTTGTTCCTATTATTCTTGCTCTTATTCTTTTAAGATCATGTCTTTTTGTGTGATTTTTTATATTAATAATTTCAAATATAAGATCCTCTTTTTTAATTAGGATTGCAGTTATAAAAGGAAAACCAAGGTTCAAGGCATCAATTACTTTTTCTGCAATGTATTCATCTTCAGGATTTCCAGAAATATGAACTTCTTTTCCCCTATTAGTTATTTTTATTTTTAGTTCTTCTTCTAATCTTTTTTTATTTTTTAGAATTCTTGGAAGTTTTTTTGATAAGATTGTTTTCATTTTCTTATTTTTTTATATATAAGAATTAAAATTAACGAAATAATATATGTAATTATAAAGAATATTAAAAAGATTAATATAATTTTACCATTATTTTGGGTTTTTATTATTTCAATAATTATTGAGTATAGAGAATACCACATCTTAAAACAGGGTGGGCTAAATGGACAGATTGTTTGTTTATAAAAAGGAATAAATAATAAAATTATAGTTATTATAATTTTTGCAATTGTTGGTTTGATGAATTCTTTAATTTTCATTTCAAAAATCGGTTTTTTCTGTTTTTAGGTAACCTTTGTTTTTAAGCCATTCAATTTGATTTGGACGGTATTTAAATAGAACATCTCCTTTGTTATTATCAAGTTCCCAAGGTTGGATTATGACTATATCATTTGGTCTTAACCATAATTTTCTTTTTAATCTTCCAGGAACTCTGCAATTTCTATTTTTTTTATCTAGGCAATTCACACTCATTTTATTCCCCCCATATCTTTGTTCAATAATTCCTATTACTTCTTTTCCTCTTGGAAGTCTTACTCTTATTGGCTTGTTTTCTTGTTCTTGAGGTTTTTCCGCATTTATGTCTTTAAATTCTTCTGCCATATTTATTGTAGAAATAGAGTGTTTATAAAATTATTCACACTAAAATTAATGTAAAGGGTATTCCTGCGATTTTTCCTATTGAATTTTCTGTTATTATTCCTGCTTGAAGAGCTGTTTGAATTGATTTTTCTCCAACTATATTAAAAGTAGCATCTTCTGCATTAAATTCTTTCATAATTTTTATGGCTTCTTCTTGTGTTTGTTTATTTCCACCATAAAAATTTTCTTTTAAATCAAGCTGAAATTTTCCTTCTTCAAATTTTTGACCCAATAATTCAACATCACAAATAGCAATGACATCTCTATAGGTTTTGTGGATTTTTATATACATAAAAATTAAAGATATGCTTTGTTTATAAAAATTTGCCTGCTAATAAGTATAATTTAATAACTATAAAATTAATAAAAAATAAAAATTTAATTAGAAGTTTTTCTTTGCTTCGCCAGCTTTTATTGCTTTTTCTGCATTATCTTTTGACATCATAGCACACATCTTTGTTCCGCATGATTTACATGCTCCTTTTGCCATGTATCCACCCCTTGCAGTTTGGCCTATTGTTGCGTCTTTCATTTCTTGTCCTTTTTTCTTACACTTTACACAATATCCTTTCACCATTTTTTTGTCTCCTTATTTAATTAGATAAATCCTTAAGGATTTTTTGTTTTATAAAGATATCTGAGAAGTACCCAGACTAAATTTTTGATCTTATTGGATGCTTTGCCCCACAAGCTAAGCTGAAATTTTAAGGAACTAAATTCCGCAAAAACTCGTGTTGCTATATCTTGCTTCTTACTGAGTGCTTTGCCCCACAAGCTAAACAATGAATAAACAATAATCTATCTTGTTTTTTTAGTTCTGTGTCGGGTTTTCCACACTCTTTACACAAAACAAATTCTTTAACATAAGCAATTATTTTTTCATTTATTTTTGAACTAGGAATTTTATTATTTAGAACTAATCTATCTCCTTCAACATGACCAGATGTAGCTAGTTCTCTATTTAGGAATTTTTGAAGGTGTTCTGGTTTTCTTCTTATATGAGATACTATTTGAAAAAAATTAGTGAGAATTGTTTTTTTACCTTCAAAATGACCCTTTATCTGGGGAATTTCAAATCTACTATTAGAAGAATCAATTTGTTTTACTTTTTCATATGCTGAATCTAAGAGGGTTTCGTATGTCACGAAAAAGAAAATTTGAAAGGGTTTATAAATGTTTTATCTTTAGTATATTTATGAACTTAAAAGATATTGTTTTAGCCATCGCAATAATTATTTTAACAATATTTGTGACTTTTTATGGAATAAACACTATTTTCCCTAAATTCCAATATGAGGATTTTTGTGAGGAGTTTAAGACTGCTGAAATAATTGATACACAAGTTAGGTGTGAAGAATTAGGTGGAAAATGGGGTTCTTATGAAGTCCCTAGGCCTGTTATTGAAGGTGAGATGGCATTGACTGGTTATTGTGACAGAGATTATACTTGCAGACAAGATTTAGAAGAAGCAAATGAAATAAGATCAAAGTATGTGTTTTTTATTGCTTTGCCTCTTGGAATTATAATAATTTTATTAGGGATGTTTGCTTTTGGTCTTGAGGCTATTGGAGTTGGAATTATGGGGGGAGGAGTTGGAACACTTGTATATGGTTCTGGAGCATTTTGGCCTTATACAAAAAACTGGGCTAGATTTTTGATTTCTTTAGTTGGTTTAGTAGTTTTGATATGCTTGGTATATTATTTTAATAAGAGAGGATTTGGGAAGAAGAGGAAGAAGTAATCGGGTTTAGTATAATAATTTTTAAAAAGTAATTTTGGCATTGTTTTTAATAACAGAATGTAATAGAAAGAATGTATTCTTTATACCAAAAAACCAAATTATTTTCCAGAGATAAAAGTTGATGAAGATTATAAAGAAAAAGTTTGTTGTACTGATGTTTCTAATAAATGTGTTTTTCAGGAGCTTTTTATAACACAAGAAATTTTAAATTTGACAGCAAAAATTGCTAAAGATGAGTTAGAGAGTAATATAGGATTAAGAAGGAAAATTAAAATTTTGGGTAAAGTTTTGAAAGAGGAAGAGCAAAAGAGTTATGATTTTAAACAAGATGCAGAACAAGCTAGAAGAAATCATGTAGAAGATTTTGAAAAAAGGAAGTTTGCAGCAATTAGTGGTTATTTAGATTAATTCTTAAGAAGAAGTTAAATCAGCCCAAATATCTCACCTTACCAGGTCGAGGTTCGAAGATTATGCCTTCTTCAAGGAGTTTTTGAATTTCTTGATTGATTATTGTTGGGGAGATTTCTCTTAAATTCATGATTATTTTTTCTATTTCAATTCCTCCTGCTTCTTCAGCATTTTTTATTGTTCCTAGAAGTTTGTCTTTGACAGCAATTATCTGGTCTTTTCCTAAGGGGTCTGAATTTTTTTCTTTTTCTTTTTCAATTTCTAATTTTCTTATAAGAAGATATTTTTTATCTTGTTCTTTTACTATCTCTGGATTTATATATAATTCATTATTCCAGTATCTTAAAACACCTATAACAACCACTGTTAATCCTTGAGTTATGTATTTGAATTTATCTACATCATCACCAAATACTTTTAATCTTATTTGTCCTGACCCATCATCAAGCATAAAAAAAGAGTATTTTTTATCTCCTTCACTTTCAAATTTATCTACTATGTTTCCTATAATATTAACTCTTATTATTTTTTTATTTCCTAATTCTACAAAAGAAAATCTTTCCCCATCTAATATTGGTTTTCCTATTAAAATATCACCTATTCTTAATTTATATGCAATATGACGTTTGTATTGTTGTTCATCTGGAGTCATTATAAAGGCAACCTCCTGGTTTTCTTTATCAAACTTTCCTTTGAATTAGGGGTCAAGCCTGATTGAAAATAAAATTAGAAGAGCTTTATAAGTTTTTATGAGTTTTTTATCACATCCTTTGGACATACCCTCTTCTTGGTTTGAATATCTCACTATTTATTACTAATTTGTTTATTGCTTCTTCAATTTCTTCTTTATCTAATTTATTTTCTAATTCTTTTTCTATTTCTTCTATTGGAATTAGTTTTCCTATTCTACTTTCAAGATGTATTATTGTATCTTTTACAGTAAATATTTTATTTCTTTGAGAAGAGGAAAATTTGCTTCCTATTCTGTCTATATCAATTGTTTTTGATTCATAATCATAACCTACTTGCATTAAATAATACTTCATTATTTCTATAGCATTTCTTGCATCTTCAATTGAAACTGTTTGACTTAATCTTATTTTTGCTGAAGCTTCTGCCATTCTTATTAGGGCTTGTAATTGTCTTGCAGAAATTGGAATGGGCCTCATCGCACTTTCAGAGGCTACTGGACGATTTCTTAAATCAACATAAAAGTTTTTTATTTCTTCAACTGCTTCTGCACTTAGTTTTGGAAATATTTTTTGTTTTGCATATGCAACATATTTTCTAAAAAGTTCTCTTGGAATGAGCATGTCCTTTCCTTCATTTAGATGTTCCTGTAAAACATGAGTTGCTATTTTTTGATCTTTTTCTTTATTAGGTATATCTCTTAGAGTAAAAATAACATCAAATCTGTTTATTAGTGTTGGAGGAAGATCAATTTGTTGTGCAATTGACTGGTAAGGATCAAATCTTCCGAATTTTGGATTTGCTGCTGCTAATACAGAGGTTTCTGCTCTGAGTCTTGCTTGAACATTTGCTTTACTTATTGTTATAGTTTGTTGTTCCATCGCTTCATGCATAGCACTTCTATCTTGTGGATCCATTTTTTCTAATTCATCTATGCAAACAAGTCCTTTATTTGCTAAAACCATTGCACCTGCTTCTAAGGACCAACCCCTTAGATATTCATCTCTTACTACTGTTGCAGTTAACCCTGCTCCACTGGTGCTTTTACCAACTACATATCTTCCTTTAGGAGAGATTTCCGACATAAAGGTTAAAGTTGCTGATTTAGCTACTCCGGGGTCTCCTATTAATAAAAGATGTATATCTCCTCTGTTTTTTTGTCCATCTGTGAGTGTTTTTTGGACACCTCCAAATAATTGTAAAACAAGTGATTTTTTTATTTCTTCATACCCCCAAATACTTGGAGCAATACTCTTTGATAAATGGTTGAATATTTTTGGGTCTTGGGAGAGTTCAAGTATTTCTCTTTCATCATCATCAGAAATATCAAATTCTTCAAAAGTTTCTTCTAATTGAATAAGATTATTTACTTCTAAGGCTAATTCAAATCTTGTTGAAAGTCCTCCTGTACTTAATGGGACAGGAACTTCTTTTAGAATTCCAATTATTTTTATTCTTGAACCAGGAGTTGTTTTTTCTTCCATTTTTGGCTCAACAAGATCTTCTTTTACAAATGCATTTATTCTTTTTGGTTGTTCTCCTCCTGATAAAGATTCTGGTGCTTCTTCAATCACAATCCTTTGGGTGTCTACCATTTCTTTACTAATTAATTTAAAACCACCTCTTCTTCCACAAGAACATCTTGATGGCTCTCTAAATTTTTTTTCTATTTGTAAAACAGAAATAACTGTTCCACAGCTTGGACATTCAAATTTTGCATTTACTACCTGCGGTCTTACATCTGATGCTTGTCTTATAATTCCTTCCACTACAATCATTTCGTTCAAATGTTTTGAACGAATATTTCTTATTTTTAATTCTTGAGTTTTTGGAAGATTAAAAAGTCTGACTCTTACATTGCTTATTAATCCTGATTCTTCAATTGCTGTTTCAATAAGTCTTATTGTTTCTTCAGGATTTAAAAGAATCTCATCAGATAAAACATTTGAAAATTCAGTGAGTTGCATAAAATCCAAATAAATTACACTCTGACCTTTTCTTAAAGAACTTCCTATTTCTTTTTTGTGATAATCAAAAAAGTTTTTTGCCTCAATTATTAGTTCTTCTGTTTTAGGTTTTTCAATTTCTTTTACCATTAAATTAAAATATGTTTGTTATTTTTATAGATTTATATACCCTGAAGAAGAGTTTAGAAGGAAGTTGTTAATTTTAAGGGGTGAAAGTTATTTCTTATAAGTTTTTAAGGCAACTTTTACATTTTTTAAAAGTTGTTTCATGCTGAATTCTAGTTGAGGTTTATTTTTTGTTCCTGTACAAACAAGTTTTCCATTGCTGAATAATAAGAATGTTGCATTAGGTTCTATTAATTTGTATACTAAACCAGGAAATTGTTCTGGTTCATATTCTGTGTTTTCCATTTCTAAAGCTAAGAAATTAAGATTAAGCTTGAGGTTAATTGTTCCTGAGGCTACTATGTTTTGAACTGTTATTTTAGGTTTTGCTGTTATTTTCACATTGATTTTTTTAAGTTGTTTTATTACTGCTTGAATTACTTGTTTAACTTGTGCAATAGATTTTGTTCCTGTACAGACAAGATTTCCTGAGCTAAATACTAAAACAGCTGATTTTGGTTCTTTTACCCTTAAGACTAAGCCAGGAAAAGTTTCTGGATTATATTCTGTATTAGGTTGTGTTCTAGCTAGTTTTGTTAAAGGAATAGGTTTTTCTAAAGAAGTTGTTGCAACAATATTTTGAATTTTGTAATTAGAAGATGATTTTTCAGCCATTTTTATTATATATCTTAATAAAATTGTGTCGAAAGGGCTTTATAAAGGCTTTGATTTGCTTTATAAATGCGTCGAGGAGGTTATTTAAATGGTTTTTGTACTGCTTACAAATATAGTGAGGTTTCTTAACTATTTTATCACAATAAAAAATATAAACCATTCTTCTATCCATATCTATGTTACCAAAAGATGTTATTGGTCAAGCAATGGAACAAGGAATTGGATTGACTTTTGATGATGTTTCACTTTCTCCTGGTATGAGCGAAGTTGTTCCTAGAGACATTAATCTTGAGACAAAACTTACTAGGAATCTTTCAATGAATCTTCCTTTTATTAGTGCAGATATGGATAGTGTGACAGGACCAAAAATGGCTGAAGCAATTGCAAGACAAGGAGGAATTGGTTTTTTATGGAAAGCTCCTATAGATGATCAAGAAAAATGGGTAATGAATGTAAAGTATGCTCTTAATGCTTTGATTGATCAACCTGTAACTATTAGTCCAGATAAGACAAAACAAGATTATTTAAATATTTTACCTAAATATGATAGGAGGTTTTCAACTCTTGTTGTAGTAGATGATAATAATAAGGTTCTTGGTTTAGTTAAGAGAGATAAGGCTAAGTATGCTAAACTTGATGATCTTGTTAGTAATTTTATGATTAAGAATCCCTTGAAATTAGAAAAAGATCTTGGTGTAAATGGAACCTATGATTTTATGATTAAACAAAAAGAGAGCAAAGTTGTTTTAGTCAAACATGATAATACTCTCAAAGGTTTGTATTGTTTTAATGATCTTCAATCTATAGTTGAAGGAGACGAGCCTTTTAATAGGGATGATAATGGTCAACTAAGAGTAGGAGCAAATATTGGAGTCTGTACTAAAAATAATCGTGAAGAATTTGATGAGAGAATTTATAAACTTTTGAAAAAGAATTGTGATATTTTACTTGTTGGAACTGCTCATGGTCATTCTAGAAATGTAATTGATACTATAAAATATCTTAATGGGCTTAAAAAAGATTTTGAATTTGATGTCGTTGCTGGTAATGTTGCAACTTATGATGGAACTTTGGCTTTAATTGAGGCAGGTGCAGATGCTGTTAAGGTTGGTCTTGGTCCTGGATCAATCTGCACAACTAGGATTATCACAGGGGCAGGAGTTTCTCAAATGACAGCAATTTATGATTCTGTTTTAGCTTCAAGAAAATATGCAAAAGAGCATAATAAACTATCTATTCCTATTATTGCTGATGGGGGAATAAGGTATTCTGGAGATGTTACTAAAGCTTTAGGTGCAGGAGCTCATAGTGTGATGATTGGGAGTTTATTTGCAGCTGCAGAAGAATCTCCTGGAGAAGTATTTATTTTCAAAGGTCAGAGATATAAATCTTATAGGGGTATGGGTTCAGAAGGAGCATTGAGGCTTTTTGGAGGAGAAAGATATCAAAATCAAGATAGAGAAAAATCAGTTCCAGAAGGAATAGAAGGAAGAGTTTCTGTTAAAGGGAATGTAGAATACATCCTTAAACATCTTAAAGGAGGATTAAAGTCTGGAATGGGTTATGTTGGGGCAGCAAATATAGAAGAACTTCATAATAAAGCAAAATTTATTAGGCCAACTCTTGCTTCAGTACAAGAGGCTCATCCTCATGATGTTGAAATGACTCAAGAAGCTCCTAATTATTCTCCACACAAGGATGATTCTTTTGAGTAAAAAATCATTAGATTGTTTATTTCTTGGAAATAAAGATAAATATAAAATTATCAGTAACCTATCCCATAATCTCTTGGATATTTTTTGAATAATCTCCAAAGTCCAATCAAACTTATTACTATCCCTCCGATAATAAACCAAATTTGGTTTACATCAGTTTTAACCCATTCAGAAATAGCCCCATAAATAATCAGTAAACCCATACCCAAAATAAAAACTCCTACCATTCTTTTTTTAAAATTTATAGAACGTCCAGTTCCTCTTCCATATGCTCTCATTGCAACAATTCTTGCTCTTTCTTCTGGATGCATGGACCTCTAAAATTATATATATATAAACTTTTCTATAAACAACTAGGTGTAGAAGCTACTGACATATGTCACTAGGCAAAACCGAAAATTAGTTCTCGTTTGATTCTATCGGTTTTGCATGAAAAAAGAGGATATAAGAAAAGAATATTTTAAACTGAGAATTAAAAGGCATTCTCAAAATCA
>Ga0180007_10000613_pt1 | contig 56594 bp, 63 predicted proteins | sample MM_PC_MetaG_FD_121122 | JGI IMG/M metagenome (GOLD analysis project Ga0180007, IMG submission 121122) | Groundwater microbial communities from the Aspo Hard Rock Laboratory (HRL) deep subsurface site, Sweden - MM_PC_MetaG | ecosystem: Environmental > Aquatic > Deep subsurface > Groundwater...
CAGATGGTTCAAGAGAATGGCTTCATCTAGGAAATCTAACCAGCTGGGAATCTAGTTACAAACATTCTGGATACCTAAATGAAGCCCAAACCCAAGGAGAAAGAACAATTGTAGCACCAGAAGAGTATTATTGTGAATTGATTAATCTAGGAAAGGATGTAGATAGAGTAAACGTAAGTGTAAGGTATAGACTCGCCTCAGGTATTCAAATTCCAGTCTATGTAAGGGCCTTTGGCCCACCCGGCAACAATCTAAAAGCCCACGGAACAGAAGCCGAAGAATGTATGCTCCCACCAATAACTAGCCAAAATTCTGAATGGGCAAGTTGCGAGTTGGACTTCGCAGCTCCGCGTATCAGAAATAGCGATATCTTATTTTGCGTATATGCTAAAACAGACATGACAGGCAATCTCTTTGTTTTAAATATTGACAATTACGGAGGCCCAAGAACATACGATTGTGAGGACAGCACTGATGGTATTGATTGCAATAGAAGGCTTGGTTGGAATTATTTCCTAAAAATAAATCTCCCGGAATATGATGGTATTTTCAACGAAGGAATACCATTTTCTGAAGGATTAAAATCCACCAAAAGCTCTTTCACTGGAAAAATTGAAGACTATTTAGAGATTTGCAACCAAGACAACCAAGGAAATTGCATCGTGCCTCTTGAAGTAGGATCACAATCAGAGGGAATAGTCTCTTTACCGAACAATTTAATTGAGATAAGCAATGTTGGAGTCGTATTCGAAAAATACAGAGAGAAATCAGAAATTCTTACAAAAATCAGTACCAAAAACTTAACAAGAGGATTAAACTTAACCATTCCCTTATCAATCATAGAAAACCTAACCGCTCCACAAGTTCCATACATTCAAATTTTACCTTTGAAAATAACTTTCGGCTCAAAATATGTTTTTACCGATGTTGAAATAAATCCCGCAGCAATTTCTGAAGAAGACCCAGAGATACTTATTAATAATACTCTAGAAAAAATAGATGAATATCTTTCAGATCCAGCAATTATACCAATCCTGGAATTCCTTGACCTAAATCTAAACGCAAAAAGATCTCCCTTGCAATCTTATCAAACACAATTAGAAGACCTCAAAAGCAACACTACAATGAACGAACAAAATAAAACTGCAGCAATCGCAGGAATTAGAACCTCAATTATTAGTCTAATTGCAGAGGTCCCTAAGGAGTTGTATATCTCAAATGAAGTCTCAAACTTACCAACTATACCGCCAACACAAGTTCAAGATTTTTATCTGCCACAAGGACAAACATCAACTGAAGTTAAAGACTATGTTCTCTCAGTACAAGGTTTAGCAACCATAAACTCAAGATCAATTGCTTATAGATTAAAAACTCAAACAGACCAAATCCAAGAAAGAACTCTTGTAATAAGAGACATCAGCACATCATTAGCAAATCCTTATGTTATAGAAGATATCCCGTCTTCAGTTGCAACCGTTAGTGAAGTAGAATACAAACAACCTGTTGCCACAGTGGGTTCTGGAGCAACACTAAAATTAGAACTTCATTTAGGTTCTGCAAAATTAGTATACCAAATTCTCGGAGATGTAACTAATAGCCTACCAAATATTCGAACATTGATAGTCAGTATTGAGGGAGCAGCAGCACAACAACAAGACGGATTTCAAGAAGCTGTTTGTGGGGATGGTATTTGCACAATCCCCCTTGAAGACAAGATACTCTGTCCAGAGGATTGTAAAAGAAAAGCCCCATGGGTGACAATAATCATGATCATACTAATTTTCTTAATCTTACTATACTACATAAATTTTTACAAAGGGAAATACAGTTTCCGCTCACTCTTCCACAAAAAGAAATTATTTAAATCAGAAGCAGACAAAATCAATCTTATCAATTACATAGAAAGATCTAGTATACATATGTCAATAGAAAAGATAACCAAAATTCTTTTATCCAAAGGGTGGAGTAAAGAACAAATAGACCATGCCCTTGAACAACTCAATAAAAAAAGAAAAGAACGAACCAAATTATTTTAGACTTTATTAAAAAATGAGATTGAAATTTACAATAATTGTATTAATAATCCTAGCTGCAAGTTTTTTCATCACCTATATAAATTTAGAAAGATTATCCACATCCCAAGTACCTGAAATTATCGGATTCACAATATACCAACTCTCCTTACCAAACGATTGTACAGATCAAGAACTAATTGCATTATGGAATAGTGTTTTTGATGAACCATTTGATGATATCATTGGAAGAATTCTGAGAGAAAGTGGTTCATCTCAAAGCACATTATGTAACTTTATAATCTATGAAGTTAATGAAAATAATTATTTAAGATTTCTAGGCATTGAAATTACTACAGACTCAAAAACTATATACGCGGGCGCCTATAATATGTCACTAGCGGTAGCCTTTAGCACATATGACCTAGCATACGACTATCTTACTTGGCGCCTAATAACGTTACCCCGTTTTGGGATAGTTGTTGGCCCCTCCAATCCTGTTTTCGAGGAGGATGTAGAAGACCTCCCTCAAGACTCTGGTCCATTTAGTCCTTCTTGGGCTAATGATAAATTCAGATCGCTCTATAAACTGGTGCCAACAGGTTGGTCTAATGTAGCAAACGGTTATGCGTATGAAGAAGTAGAGGAAGGAGACCAAAAAAATCTAATGGAAACCGGAATCGTATTTACACATAAAGAGGGTATGCTGTTTGTCTATTCTGAAATAGATTTTGAAAGTGCTTGTCAAGAAGGAGATATAAGAAATTGTCCCGGCGGAGGAATATGTGCGGGGGGTAACCAAGTTTGTTTTGCAGGATCCTGGAGCGCATGCGATGTAACCCCACAAGAAGAAGTTTGTGATGATGATATAGACAACGATTGTGATGGGGTAGTAGATGAAAACTGTCTTTGCACAGAAGGAGATACTCAACCATGCGGACCCAACCTTGGCATATGTAAAGATAATAGGCCTCTCAGAACTTGCAGAAGTGGAGCTTGGTCTGATTGTGAAGGCGGAGTTACACCAGTAAATGAAACAGGCAATTCATGTTTTGATGATCTTGATAATGATTGTGATGGACTAATAGATGAATTTGATACTGATTGTATTTTCATAAATTCTTGTGATGATGGAATACAAAATCATGGTGAACTAGCCATAGATTGCGGAGGCTCATGCCCACCATGTCCTGACCCATGTTTAAACGGTATTTTAGATGGAGATGAGACTCAAGTAAATGTTACAATAAACGCTCAAGGAACTATATCCGATTGTGGTGGAACTAATTGTCCAGCCTGCCCAACCTGTTCAGACAGCCTTCAAAATCAATTAGAAGAAGGTGCAGATTGCGGAGGCCCATGCCCCGCACTTTGCCCGCAACCAGAAATAGATTCAGATAATGATGGTCTTACAGATTCTAGAGAAGGAGAGTTAGGCACGGATGTATACAACGCGGATACTGATGGAGATGGCACTTCAGATGGTTCAGATACATATCCACTTTGTCCTAACACCAGTTGTGATTCAGATTACGGAGAAACCATTGAAAATTGTCCTGACGATTGCAAAAAAAGTAAGTTTCCTTTCTTCATTATTCTATTTCCTATAATAGCTCTAGTTTTACTAATAATCATTTACTTCATACTAAAAAGAGGCAAGAACAAAAAAGAAAAAGGCAGACCAAAACTTCACCCCTTTTTGGTTCAGCAATCTCCAAGAAGATCATACTCTGATAAAGTAGCAGAAGAACTAGGAAAGATTAAGTAAGGTTTATAAATTGTTTTTATATACTTCTCAATTGTGCGCCGATAGTTTAGTGGTAGAATAATGGCCTTCCAAGCCATTGACCTGGGAGATGATAAACTTCACTTATTATCCAGGATTTCAAATCCCAGTCGGCGCATAGATTCATTTCTTCTTCCTCCAAAGTTCCCACAACCCAAGTAAAATCCCACCAATACCAATAACGTAATTCACCTTAAAAAATCCACCCATTTTCCATCCCAAATAGATCAAAACCAATCCAAAAGCAATATTTCTCCAGGGATGCCGTTTTAGCTGATCCATCTCAAACCTTCTTATTTTTCTCAATTAGCTCAGAAGAAGATTGTATTTTATCACCGAGACCATGAACAATTTTAATTCCTAATTTTTTACACACTTTAGCCTCTGGAATTTCATAACTAAATCTATCCCCGCCTTTTGCAAAAATATCCGGCTTAACAACCTCTAAAGATTTACAAACACTTTTATCTTCATCTAGGCTTACAAAAACTTCATCAACAAACTTAAGAGCCTTAACTATCTCCACGCGTTCCTTAACTGGCATAAACTCATATCCTTTTTTCAAAACCGTTTGTTTATCATTATTAACAATCACAATTAATTTATCCCCCAACCTCTTAGCTTCCCTCAAATATTCAATATGTCCAATATGGATTGGATCAAAGTAACCACTAGCAGCAACAATTATTTTTTCTTTTTCCATTTTTGCTCCTTAAAAATACGGGCCTGGTAGGATTCGAACCCACGACCCCTTCCTATCCCCTACACTAATAGGAGAGAAGTGCTTTGGACATTATTCCAACTCTATCCAAGCTGAGCTACAGGCCCATAACAAAAACAGAATATCCTAATTTTAAAAAACTATCTAACCCCTAACCTCTATCTTTTTCTCTTTGTGCATAGCATCTAAAATCTCTCTTCCAACTTGGCTTTGTCTATGTATCTTAACTTCTCCTTTCCTACTACTATACCCAGTCAACAATAATTTACTATCAATAAATATCTCTATCTCTCTGCCAGGCTCAACATAAAATCTTATAAGTTTCTTATCCTCTCTAATATCATAATCTACTTTTTCTTTTTCTTTCTTCAACTCTTTGACATCAATACTCACACCTAATTTTTTCTCAATAGCCATAATTATTTTTCCATCTCTACCAATAACTCTAGAAATATCCCTTTCAGGAACACTAACAACCACTTTATTATTTCCACTCAAAGAAACCTCACAAGAACTACAGTGCCTTAATAACTCCTGCTCAATTGCTTTTTTAGCAAGTTCCTTAATACCGCTTTGTTTCCCACTTTCCTCAACCTTAATGACAACTGTTTGTTCACCATAACTATAAATCTCATATTCTAATTTACTGGTTTCAAATTCTCTTACTTCAACTACAGGTCTTGCTAAATCACTCTCGGTCATACCACTAGGAACCTTCACAAGTAATTTCAAACTTAAAACCTTGCCAACATTGCCTTTCTCAACAAAAAGAACAGTATCTAAAATACTAGGAATCAATCCAATATCAAGCCTGGAAATAAATCTTTGAACAGAATCAATAGGACTGCTTGAATGCAAAACACCCAAAACATTTGATCCAGCCAATCTTAAATCACTAAACAATTGAAAATCGGGTGTGTCTCTCATCTCATCAAAAATAATATAATCTGGCCTGGACAAAAATAAAATATCATGAAGTTCTCCCTGAGAAGCAAAGTTTTTGCTATACTGCGTAATCTCATCATCTAATTGCAAGTCTCTTGGACTCTCAATCGTTTTCACAACATTTCTTTGTTTTAGATAAAAGTCTGCAAAAGCAGAAACCATAGTACTTTTTCCACTACCAGGTTCTCCAGCCACAATAACACCTTTAGCGGTATCCTTCATTCTCTCAAGTAATTCTTTAGGAAGTTTATATTCATCCAACTCTAATTTCTTAATTGGTCTAACAACAGTCATTTCCCAGCCATCGCTTAAAGGAGGTTTAACAATAACAACTCTATAATTCCTGCTCTGCACAATAGTGCTTCCTCTTCTAGAAATCTCAACAAAAGTCTTAGGGTCAACTCTACTTTTTTCAACAACCTCTTTTGCCATCTCTTCAATATCTTCCTTACTCAACCTATCCTTTCCAACTTTCACTAATTCCCACTCCCCAGGTTTTCCCTTTTTTGCATGAGGATAAGAATCTTCTTTCAAATGCACACTCATTGTTCTGCTATCAAAATACTTCTCAAGCTCTAATTTCTCTTTAGGCTCTTTTCTCTCTAAGTGTATAACCTCTAATCCAAAGGCCTTTCCAGATTCAGCCTGAACAAAATCTCCAGTAATCAAAATTGCTTTTTCTTTAAATGCGATTTCTCTTATGAGCGCATCAATTTCTCCAGATTTAGCAAATTTGATTTGTAGTTCATTTGGCCTGTCGCCAACAAATTCCAATTTTACTTTTTTACTTTTTCTTATCTCCTGTATTTCCTCTAAACCAATAAAACCTATCTCTAAACCTCTATTCCCTTGATTTTCTAATTCTGCAATAACCGCATTTGGGATTAAGATAGTCCCAGCTATTTTTTTCTTTTTGATTAGTTCAGTTACAGCTTTTTCTATAATAGCCGAAGTGTCCACAACATATTTTTTCTCTTCCATTTTGTATCCTTTTTCCTAACCTTTCTCTCTAAGAAAAGCTAATCGAAACGTTTTTAAACGCAAATTCTTTAATAATAATAAGATTAGATAATCGAGAATAAGCAGCTTGGTTATCTAATCTAAAGAAAAAGTGGTTTTTAAAGCTTTCTAATTTAATTTTGTGACTGAATGTATTTCTTAATTCTTTCAACATTAGTTCCATAATTCGTAGCCAATCCCACATCCTTGAATCTTCCAGCATTTTCAGCCAAATAACCTCCAAAAAGAAGTCCACAATCCCTACATCCCTCTTTATGAGCAAACGCCCTTGGAACTAAACGACCATTATCTTCCACATGCAAATCCACATCACCAGATATTAACGCCTCAAAAAGAGTTTCTACGTTAGCTCCAAATATATCGCAAGTAATTTTCTCGATTCCCATTTTCTATTCCAAAAACCAAGACTTAATGTCTTTCAAAGCAAAAGTTCTATCCGCTTTTTTATCAGGGTCATAAGCCACTAAACACCATTGTTTCTCTTTATGCCATTCGTTTGATGTAAAAATTATTTCTTTTGGAATTATCCGTCTTATCCCAGTCTCGCCTCTCCAATTGGTATACACAATCTTTACTTCTTTCTCTTCCATCTAAACTCTCCTAGCAAATAACAAAAACCCGGTATGCATTAATCCATTATGTTCTGGTCTAACTTTAAAACCATCAACAACCCACCCTCTTTCAATATTCTCTAAAACCTTCTCCAAATAAAACCCTTCTAAATTTTTAGCACACTCCATAACCTGATTAATATTAGTTAAATAACAAACCAAAAAACCACCAGACTTCAAACTTTTTTTAGCATGTAAAAAAACCTTCCAAGGATCTAGCAAATCTAAAACAACCAAATCCAAATTTTTTTCATCTATACCCTCATGAAGATCTTTATTTTTCAGTTTTACTTGAACACCCAAAAATTCCAAATTCTTTTTAGCAATCTCAAAAAAAGACCTATTTTTTTCATAACTAACAACATTATCACTTACATTCCCTAGAAAAGCAGCAAGTACACCACAACCACTGCCCCCTTCAACGATTTTACTTTTTTGACTAATCCCAGTATGTGCAACAATCTCGCCAACGTCTTTTTTCAAAATAATCGCAGGCCCTCTTTTTATTTTCTCCAATTTATCCACAAAACCAGCATCAAAAACAATAAATTCATTTCCTAAATTACTCTTAACAATCCCATTTTTAACATCTTTAATAACTCCCAGAGAAGTATGTAGCTCTCCTTTTTGCCAGAAATATTTATTTCCTTTTTTATCAATAACTACTTTCATAATAGATTCAGTTAATTAACCCTTTAAAATAATTTATTGTTTTGGAAAGGCCCTCATCCAGCTGCACTACTGGCCCCCATCCCAATTTTTCCTTAGCTAAAGTTATGTTGGGATTTCTTTTTTTAGGATCATCTTCAGGAAGTTTTTCAAAAATTATCTTAGAACCACTACCAATAAGATTAACCACCTTATTAGCAAAATCAGTTATAGTAAACTCATTAGGATTTCCTAAATTTGTAGGACCGGTTTCATTTGATTCCATCATTTTTATAAGACCCTCAACCATATCAGAAATATAACAAAAGCTTCTTGTTTGATTACCATCGCCAAAAACAGTTATATCTTTCCCTTGCAAGGCTTGCACAACAAAATTAGAAACAACCCTCCCATCACCGATCTCCATTTTTGGCCCGTATGTATTAAATATCCTAGCTATCTTCACATTCAACCCATACATTCTTTTATAATCCATAATTAAGGTTTCAGCAGCCCTTTTCCCCTCATCGTAACAAGCTCTAATCCCAATTGAATTCACATTTCCCCAATATTTTTCAGTCTGAGGATGTTCTAAAGGATCGCCATAAATCTCAGAAGTAGATGCTTGTAAAAGTACACAACCATTCTTCCTGCATAATTCAAGCATATTCCTTATCCCAAGTACACTCGTCTCAAAAGTTTTTATGGGATTTTTTTGATAATGAACAGGAGAGGCAGGACACGCCAAATTATATATCTGATCTACTTCGATATCAATAGGTTCTGTTACGTCTTTCTCTAAAAATTCAAAATCTGGATTATCCATCAAATGTTTAATATTATCTTTGGACCCAGTATACAAATTATCTAGACAAATAACTTTATGCCCCTTGTTTAACAAGGCTCCACATAAATGACTTCCGATAAACCCTGCTCCACCAGTAACTAATATTCTCATGTTTAATCTTAGTAATAATTCTCTTTAATATAAACCTTTAGCTTCTTTGAGTAATCTGTCTTCTCCCAATAGAATAATACTCAAATCCTCTTTTTTCCATCTGGTTTGGGTTATACAAATTTCTCCCATCAAACACTATTGGGTTCTTCAATTCTTTATGGATTCTATCAAAATCAGGAGACCTAAACGCATCCCATTCAGTACAAACCACCAAGGCATCACAACCATTAAGTGCAAAATATTGTTGATCAACAATAACAACTTTTCCCATACCCATCTGAGCAGTCAATTCTCTGCTCGCATTATCTCCTGCAATAGGGTCATATGCCACGACCCTGGCTCCCCTTCCAGTTAAAAGTTTTATTGCCTCTATCGCAGGAGACTCCCTAACATCATCTGTATCAGCCTTAAAAGCCAATCCCCACATACCAAGTGTCAGACTATCTAAGTTCTCATCATAATCTCTACCAAAGCGTGAAATCACCTTTTCAGATAAAACTCTTTTTTGTGCCGCATTTCTCTGATAGGCTCCTTCCAAAACCCAAGATTTTAACCCCCCCCTTTTTATTTGTTCAATTAAAGTAGGCAAATCTTTAGGAAAACAACTCCCTCCGTATCCTTGCCCAGGGAAAAGGTAATGCATTCCAATTCTTCTATCAGAACCCATGCCTAATCGAACTTCATCAATATCAGCACCAATAGCTTCTGCAAAATTTGCAATTTCATTAATAAAAGAAATTCTCATTGCTAAATAGGCATTTGCTGCAAGCTTTGATAATTCCGAAGAAGAAGGATTCATATACAAGACTCCTCCACCCCCTCTTCTCAAAAAAGGGGCATACAACTCATCACAAACATTCTGAACTATTTCACGGTGATCTGTACCAACTATAACCCTATCTGGCCTTTTTGTATCTGCAACAGCCTTTCCTTCTACTAAAAACTCAGGATTTGAAACAACAACAACATTTTGTCCATGATCGTCAAAAAATTCCTGAACTTCTCGTGTAGTTCCAACAGGCACAGTACTTTTTATTGCAAGAATTTTTCGATCTTCACCAACAGCCTCCTGAATACTTCGTGCAACACTCCAAATCTGTTCCGTATTCATAAAACGATTTTCAAATGGCGTTCCAACAGCAGCAATCAACAAATCGGAATCCCTAACTGCTCTCACCACATCAGAACTAAACCTTAGAAAAGGAGTATCCCCTTCAGAATTTGTAACATTGCTCAGGATTCCGCCCAATCCATCTTCCTCTATAGGCACTCCACCCAATTTTAATAATGCAATTTTATCTTTATCAATATCGTAAGCTGTAACATGATTACCCTTTTCTGCCAAACAAGCAGCAGTAGTTAATCCCACATACCCTGCGCCAAAAACTGAAATTTTCATAGAAAATTGACTCTAAGGCGCCCTTTAAAAACATTTATCTCTTTTAAACAATATTAGAAAAAACATATGCGGGGAACAGGATTCGAACCTGCGTAGGCACTAAGCCAATGGATTTTGAGTCCATCCCGTCTAGTCTTTCTTTTCCTAGGTTTTCTTTTCCAAAGAAAAGCTAATTTGACCGCTCCGGCATCCCCGCATAATAAGACTATCCCTAACATTATCCCTTTTAAATTCTTCTCTTCCCCCTATCAAAACATTAATAAATAACGATTTCGAACTTAAAAGTAATAAGGGGTAAAAATGAAGAAATTATTTTTAAGCATATTAGTTTTAACTCTAATTATTCCGTCCATCTTAGCAATACAATCAGCATCATACCAAGTAGGGGGCGCGGATCCAGAGGTCCTAAAAATAGAATTATTAAGTTATGATCCCTCTCCCATCCAGCCAGGAACAGATTTCACAGCAACATTCAGAGTTAAAAACCTGGGATATCCAAAAATAACAAACTTCTATTTTCAATTTGTAGATGATTTCCCATTAACAACAAACACTGAAAAAATAAAACTCCCAGATTTGACTATAGGAAAAACATATACTCTCACTCACGATTTTCATGTAGACTCTATAGCAGAAACTTCTTTTAATTTAGATTTTCAATACGAAGGAAGTTTTTCAGATGAAATCATATCAGAATCATTTACAATACCATTAGAAACTTTAGATAGAAATATTGCATTTGATAGAGTAACTGTAAAACCAGAAAGAATCGCGCCAGGAGAATCAGCAGAAGTAACACTAACATTACAAAACTCTGCACCAGTAACTCTAACAGACATTGATATAAAATTAAATTTTTCAGAGCCCTTCTCACCAATAAAAACAACAAATGAAAGAAGAATTACTTCATTAGCTCCTAATGGGAAATCATCAGTAACCTTCAATGTACAGGTTAGTCCTGATGCAGATATAGATTCTTATTCTCTGCCTTTAGAGATTACTTTCTATGATACCAATGAAAACAAATTTACCAAATCATTAAAATTGGGATTGGTAGTCTATTCAGAATCAGAATATGAATTGAATCTAGAAGAATCAGACCCATTAATAAGAGGAACATCCCCAACAGTAACAATTTCTTTATCAGACATCGGAACTTCAGACATAAAGTTTTTATCTATGGAACTATCATCAACAGATAAATATATAGTCACATCCAATCCAAGAATTTATCTAGGAAACCTAGAACCAGATGATTTTGAAACCGCAGAGTATACTATTTTCTTAAAAAATTGTTATTTTCGATGTCCCGAGGAAATACCATTAACTTTTAGATTATCCTACAAAGACAATTTCAATAAACAAATCTTGGATGAGAAATCCCTAGTCATAAGAACTTACTCAAAAAGAGAAGCTAAAAAATTTGGTTTATCAGTAACAAAAAGATCTTATACAGCCCTTTATATCTTAATCTTAGTAATTCTCGCATACATGACTATAAAAGAGTACAGGAAAGTAAAGGACTTACCAAAAGCAATCAAAACTGCAATCAAAAAATTCATTTTAGGAATATTAAGGTTTGTAGTTTCAATATTTAGACATCTCCGATGGCGTTACATAAAAAGAGTTCCAAGAAAACTAAGAGTCTTTTTAATTAAATTGCGATGATAGAATATCTCAAACTTGCCGTAGGCAATATAACCCATCGAAAACTAAGATCTTTTTTAACTGTGCTCGGAATTGTTATAGGCATAACAGCCATAATTTCACTAATCACTGTTTCTCAAGGTTTAGAAAATTTTGTAACAGAACAATTTGAAAAAATAGGCACAGATAGATTATATGTAATGCCCGCAATGTTTGGCTTAGACCTGGGAGAAGGTCTCACAACAGACGACGTTGACCTAATAAAAAAACAACCAGAAGTTGAATGGATAAATCCCTTCCTGATGACCAGCACAGAGATGACCTTCGGAAACGAAGATGGCTTTATCCAATATGCCGGGGGAGTAGAGACAGATGATCTTGAAAAAAAATTTGAAGATCTTGATGTAACAGCAGCAAAAGGAAGATTCTTCAAAAATGGTGAAAAAGGCGTGGTAATGTTAGGCCATAAAATAGCTTATGATTTCTTTGATAAAGAGGTTCGTGTAAATAACCAAGTAGAAGTCAAGGGAAAAAAACTTCGTGTTATTGGAATCTTGAGCGAAATTGGTAATTCAGAAGATGATTCCGCTGTTTATTTTGCAATGGAAGATGCACGTGAATTATTTAATAAACCAGATGAAATTAGCGCAATTGAAATAAAAGTAAAACCCGGAGTGGACATAACCTTCTTTGCAGATAAATTATCTAAAAAACTAGAAAAAGCAAGAGATGATGATTTCTTCTCAGTACTGACCCCAGAACAACTTCTAGAGCAATTTGGTTCAATTTTAAATATAATACAAGTAATATTGGGAAGCATAGCAGCAATCTCTCTTGTAGTAGGAGGCATAGGAATAATGAACTCAATGTATACTTCAGTTTTAGAAAGAACAAGAGACATAGGAATAATGAAATCAATAGGAGCTAAAAATTCTGCAATTTTGATGGTTTTCTTAACAGAATCAGCAATATTGGGACTTATTGGAGGTATTGTAGGAATTATTATTGGCTCAGGATTTGCTTTAATCATAGACGCCGGAGCAAAACAAGCAGGATATGCAGTATTATCAATAAGTATTGATCCAAAAGTAGTTCTTGGTGGATTATTATTTGCAATAATCATTGGAAGTATTTCAGGTGCACTTCCAGCACACAGAGCATCAAAATTAAAACCAGTGGAGGCGTTGCGCTTTGACTAATGCACTTATAAGGCTGGCTGTCGGTTACATAACCCACAGAAAACTAAGATCCTGGCTAACCACTTTAGGAATTATAATAGGAATTGCATCAATAGTGGCCTTAGTAACAGTAAGCGAAGGACTAGAAACAGCGATAGAAGAACAATTCGAACAATTTGGAGTATCAATAGTTAGAGTAGTACCAAGAGGTTTGAGGGGAGCGCCAACAGAAACAAGTGTTCTATCTCAGGATGATACCGCGACTGTCAAAAAAGTCAAAGGCTTAGAATATGTAGCAGAACTTTTTACCCAAAATGGGAAAGTAGAATACAACAACAAAGAAAACCTTATAATGGTTCAATCACTAGACCCAAAACTAGCGAAAGATGCTTTTTATGATTTAAACTTTGAAATAGATGATGGAAGAATCCTCGAACCAGGAGATACAAGTGTAGCTATCGTTGGTGCAACCTTAGGAGATGACTTATTCGACAAGGAAATCTTAGTAAAAAATAGCATCAAAATTGAAGATAAAAAATTTAGAGTTGTAGGCGTATTCAAAGAAACAGGAACAATAGGCACAGACAACATAATCTTCACACCAATAGAAACAACAAGAAATCTATTTAATGAACCAAATGCAGTAACAATTATAGCAGCCAAGGTACAAGAAGGCTTAGATGTTGAGGAAATAAGGGAAAAAATAGAGTCTAAATTAAAAAGAGCAAGAGATAATGAAGATTTTGATGTTATAACCCCAGCACAAATAATAGAGCAACTTAGTCTGATCCTCGGAGTAGTCCAATTTATCTTAATCGGAATAGCAGCAATCTCTCTTGTAGTAGGAGGCATAGGAATAATGAACTCAATGTATACCTCAGTTTTAGAAAGAACAAGAGATATAGGCATAATGAAATCCATCGGAGCTAAAAATTCAGATGTTTTAATGATTTTCGTATTTGAGGCAGGAATATTTGGTTTAGTGGGAGGTTTAGTGGGCGGAATAGGTGGAACAGCAGTTTCTTTCCTAATAAAAGGAATCGCAAAAGTTTTTAACTTCGGTTTATTATCAATTTCAGTTAACTATGGATTGATAGTTTTCGCAACCTTATTCGCATTCGCTGTTGGAGTTATAGCAGGCTTAGCTCCGGCATATAGAGCAGCAAAGTTAAAACCTGTAGACGCACTAAGGTATGAATAAAATGGAAAAAGTAATTGAACTAAAACAGGTATGGAAGATATACAAAATAGAAGAAGTAACCTACCCTGCATTAAGAGGAGCAACTCTGGATGTATTTAAAGGAGAGTTCTTAGCGATAATGGGGCCAAGTGGAAGCGGCAAGAGTACAATATTGAATTCAGTAGGAGCACTAGACGTTCCAACAAAAGGAGAAATACTTTTAGACGGAAAGAACATCGCACATTTGGCAGAATCAGAATTAGCACAAATAAGAGGAAGAAAAATAGGTTTCATATTCCAAGCATTTAATTTAATCTCCTCTCTAAACGCTTTAGAAAATGTAATCCTCCCAATGACTTTCCAAGGAATACAAGCAGATGAAAGAATAGCAAGAGCAAAGAAACTATTAGAGCTAGTAGGGTTGGAACACAGAATGAAAAATCTTCCCTCTCAACTGTCAGGTGGAGAGAAACAGAGAGTCGCGATAGCTAGATCCTTATCTAATAATCCAGAAGTTATACTTGCAGATGAACCAACAGGAAACTTGGATTCAAAAACAGGCAAGGAAATATTGGAATTATTAAGAAAACTTCAGAAATCAGAAAACAAGACATTAGTAATGGTCACACATGATAATAAAATAGCAAAACAGGCAGACAGGACAGCCTATCTAAGCGATGGCAAGGTAATAAGAATAACAAAGAATTAATGTCGAAAATATTATATACAAACAATATACCTTTATACGCATGAAAAGAGGTGCGATTTTTCTTTTTGCAATATTACTCGTAATCTCTACAGCCCCCGCTTTCTGTGGAGATGGTTTAGTAGATCCAGACGAATCAGAAACATGCACTTCTTGCCCACAAGACAATCCTTGTTTAGTAGACCAAAGATGTGTGAACAACAGGTGCATAAATAAATTAATCCCGCCATTACTCCTAAAAGAAGACCCAAAAGCAACAATAATAATCCCAAGAGAAATCGCAGAAACTATAAACTCCTTATTAAACCAACCTCACGAATTTGCAGCTTGTCTTGAAGGAAGATATTCTGATGGCATTTACCAAATAACAAAAATAGAATTTCCTGAAATTGCAGGCCAAGGTCTCTATGCAGTAGAACATGCAAAATGTAAAGGTCTTAGCGTCATAGCAACAATACACTCTCATCTAGATGGAAATTGCGAGATGTCAAGAGCAGATATCTTTAATTTTGGCCAAAAAAATGAACCTTTGGCAGCCATCATCTGCGGAGAGAACGATATTGCCTTCTACTCCAAAAAAAGTTTTGATAAAAGAATGAATTATATCGTTAGAGAAATAGGAGATACTCGGCTTACTTACTTTTGGTCTCTTTTCCCTTGGGTTTTTTCAGGACTTCTAATAATCTCATTACTAATACTTTTTTACGAAAGAGAAAGAATCTACAATCTCCGAAAAAAAGAATTAGCTGTTTACTTAATAGAAAAATTCACTTCACAAGAAAAAAATATTATTAACACCTTGGTTGAAAAAGGAAGCCTTAAAAAACGAAAGATAAACTCGAGCTTACTCCTAAAACTAACAAAAAAAGATCTAGTAGAAGAAAAAAATAATGAAATACGTTTAAGACATTGGTTCAAAAAAGCCCTTAAAAAAATATAGAAAATTATTTATTAACCCTCCTCAGTTAATATTCCTATGGCAACAAATCCAGATTATAAATATGCTAATGCTCAAGAAGAATACAACAATGCTAAAAGTGATGAAGAAAGACTACAAGCTTTAAAATTAATGTACCAAACTTGTCCTAAGCATAAAAGTGCAGAAAAACTAGCCTCGGATATAAAGAATAAAATAGCAAAACTAAAGAATAAATTACAAAAACAAAAGAAACAATCTAAAAAAGGAGGTCGGTTCTCATTAAAAAAAGAAGGAGCCGCAACCGTTGCTTTGGTAGGGACTACAAACACTGGAAAATCAACCTTGCTAAAAAAACTAACAGGCGCCAAGGTTGAAATAGCTGATTATAAATACACAACAAAAAAATCAGAAGTAGGCATTTTAGATTATCACGGAATAAAATTACAAGTGGTAGAAATACCTTCTTTATTCGAAAACTTTGAAGATTCTCCGAAGGGGCCGGCATATCTAGCATTAATTAGACAATCAGATCTTATGGTGTTATTCTTTAAAACACCAGAAGAAAAAACTCTACTTAATCACGAATTGGATCAAGCCAATATAAATATCCCCATACTGATTTACAATGACCAAGAAGATATCGCAGACCAATTCTGGAAACGCCTCCCATTAATTAAAGTACGTACAAAAATGCCTGGAAAAGATCCAGATTTCCCTCCAGTAGCCTTATCAAAGGGTTCAACTATAAGGTCTTTAGCTGAACATATTCATAAAGACTTCTTGAAAAATTTTAAATTTGCTCGCGTTTGGGGAAAATCAGCTAAATTCGATGGAGCCCAAGTGGGACTTAGTCATATCTTAAAAGACAATGATCTTGTTGAGTTACATATGAAATAATTTAATCTGCTACATCCTTCAAAGCCGCCTGAGCAGCAGCTAATCTAGCAATCGGAACCCTAAATGGGCTACAACTCACATCATCCAATCCTAATTTATGACAAAACTCTATCGACTTGGGATCCCCAGCATGTTCACCACAAATCCCAATTTCAATTTCAGGATTAATTTCTCTAGCTTTCTTAACACAGATTTCCATCAATTTACCAACTCCACCCACATCAATACTCTGAAAAGGATCTCTATCATAAATTCCATTTTCAACATACTTTGGCAAAAACCTTCCAGAATCATCTCTTGAAAATCCACAAGTCATTTGTGTTAAGTCATTAGTTCCAAAACTAATAAAATCAACTCCCTTAGCAATTTCATCAGCGGTTATAGCTGCTCTTGGAACTTCAATCATAGCACCAATCTTATAATTTATACCTTCCAAATCCAGTTCAGAAGCAACACGTAGGATAATATCCTTAATCAACTTAAATTCTTTAACATTTCCAATTAATGGAACTTCGATATAGGGAATCGGAGTCACTCCATCAACTTTAACTTCTTTAGCAGCTTCAAAAATAGCTTTTATCTGCATTTCATTAACTTCAGGATAAATAATTCCTATCCTGCATCCTCTGAATCCGAGCATGGGATTAAATTCATGCAAATCAGCAAGTTTATTCCTTAATTTCTCCGAACTAACTCCCATTTCTTTAGCAATAACTTCGATATCTCTTTTATCTTTGGGCAGGAATTCATGTAAAGGCGGATCTAATAATCTAATTATTATAGGCAAGTTATCCATAACCTTAAATAATCCTTTGAAATCTTCTTTTTGCACAATTAATAATTTTTCTAAAGCTCTTTTCCTTCCAACTGAATCCGCGGCTAAAATCATCTCTCTAACAGATTTAATCCTTTCACCTTCAAAGAACATGTGCTCTGTTCTACAAAGACCGATCCCTTCAACCCCAAAATCTTTAGCAATTTGGGCATCTTTTGGTGTATCAGCATTAACCTTAATCTTCAATTTTCTTACTTCATCTGCCCATCCCATCAAAGTTGCAAAATTATCACCCAATTCCGGATCAATAACAGCGACCATATTCTTAAAGACCTCGCCCCTACTCCCATCTAATGTAATATAATCTCCTTCTCTCAATTCAACATTTCCAATTTTCAAAATTTTTTCATCTTCATTAATCACCATATCGCCACATCCAACAACACAGCATTTTCCCATCCCGCGAGCAATAACAGCTGCGTGGGAAGTAATCCCACCTCTTGCAGTTAAAATTCCTTTAGCAGCATTCATCCCTTCTATATCTTCAGGGGTAGTTTCAGTTCTAACCAAAATTACATCATACCCTGCATGAGCTTTTTGATGTGCCTCTTCTGGTGAAAAAACTATCCTGCCAACAGCAGCTCCAGGACTTGCTGGCAGCCCTCTAGCTAAAAATTCTGACATCTCCCTCGCAACAGGATCTATTTGCTTATGCAATAGTTGATCTAATTGAGAAGGATCAATAACCATTAAGGCTTCTTCTTTAGTTAACACTCCCTCATTAACCATATCAACCGCAATATTCACTGCCGCTCTGCCGGTTCTTTTTCCACTCCTAGTTTGCAACAAATATAATCTACCGTTCTGGATAGTAAATTCCATATCTTGGAGATCTTTATAATGTTCCTCAAGTTTTTCTCTAATCTCTAAAAGCTGTTTATAACACTCAGGCATTACTTCTTTTAATTTAGAAATTGGTTCGGGCGTTCTTATTCCAGCAACAACATCTTCTCCTTGGGAATTTATTAGATATTCTCCATAAAATTTCTTTTCTCCTGTGCTAGGATCTCTTGAAAAACAAACTCCTGTACCGCTATCATCGCCCATATTGCCAAAAACCATCACTTGTATATTAACTGCTGTTCCTTTCAAACCAACAAGGTTATTTAATTTTCTATAGGCAATAGCCCTAGAACCCCCCCAAGAATTCAAAACAGCATCGACAGCCATAATTAACTGATCAAAAGAATGTTGAGGAAAAACACCCTTTTCATTTTGAATCAATTGGTTATATCTTCCAATAACCTCTTTCAAGTCTTCTTCATCAAGTTCAGTATCAAACTTTGCCCCTTTAGTATTCTTAACATTATCCAAAATTTCCTCAAATTTTCTATGTTTAACTCCCAGCACCACATTACCAAACATTTGTATAAATCTTCTATAAGAATCATAAGCAAATCTTTTGTTGCCCGTTTTATTTATCAAGCCTTTAACAGTTTCATCATTTAAACCCAAATTTAATATAGTATCCAACATTCCAGGCATAGACCTGGCAGCACCAGAACGAACAGAAACTAACAAGGGATTATTTTTATCTCCCAATTTTGCCCCCATCTCATCTTCTAATTTTTGTAAATTTTCTTTTATTTGAGCAATAACGCCATCCGGATATTCCTTATTAGTATCATGATACTCCTTACAAACATCTATACTAATAGTAAAACCACAAGGAACAGGCAAGCCCAATCTTTTCATCTCAGCCAGATTGGCTCCTTTACCTCCCAGTATCTCTTTCATATCCTTATTGCCTTCTTCAAAGGGATATACATACTTCATCCAAAACCCCCCAAAACACCCCTGATAATCAATAAAACTTTAATAATCTATCTATTCCCTACAATTTATGAAACACTTAGAGAAGGCCTATATTCCAAGAAAAAAAGAAATTCTCTCCAGGCTTAAAGACTTTAAAAAAGTAAAAGGAGACAATTTATTCTATGAATTATGTTTCTGTATATTAACACCTCAATCTTCGGGATTCAAAGCCGACGAGTGTATTGAAGAATTTAAAAGAAAAAAATTTCTTTATTCAAACTACAATCCAAAAAACTTGCTCAAGAAAAAAATAAGATTTCACAACATCAAAACAAAATATCTCTTAGAATTAAAAAAGAATTACAAAAATATCATTAATTCTTTAAACAAAATAAACACTCCTGAAGAAAAAAGATTATTCCTATTTAAAAATGTTAACGGTCTGGGTTTAAAAGAAAGTTCACATTATTTAAGAAACACAGGCCACGAAAACCTAGCAATCTTAGATAGGCACATCTTAAAAAACTTAAAAAAATATAATGTACTAAAAACCCTACCAAAGTACTTAACAAATAAAAAATATTTTGAAATAGAAAACAAATTCAAAAAATTCTCAAAAAAAGTAAACATCCCGATGGACCATTTAGATTTATTATTTTGGGCAGAAGAGACAGGCAAGGTCTTCAAATAATAGTCACTTCCACCCCATTTCCAATTTTCACTAAACAACTCTTATACTTTTCCCTCACAAAATCACAATACTCTTTTAAATTATGAGTTAGAATATTATCTGCAACAACAATCGCTCCTTTATTAAACTTAATCAACTTAAAATAATTAAGATAGTCTTTTTTGATAGCATCAATAAAAACAAAATCAAATTTTTCATTTAGTTTATGCAAAATCTCTAAAGCATCTCCTTCAATTACTTTAGTATTCTTCAACCCTGCTTTTTTAAAATTTTCCTTTGCCAATTTTAGTTTTTCAGGATTTTTTTCAATAGTTACAATTTTATCCCCATCCAACCCTAGCCAAATCGTAGAATAACCATTACTAGTGCCAACTTCGAGAATATTTTTTGGTTTTTTTATTTTAACAAGCAAATTCAAAAATTCGCCAGCCTCTTTGGGAATATTAAACATATGGCGTTCTTTTCCAAATCTCTCTAATTCTTCCAGCAAATCCAATATCTTCTTATCCATGGTTTTTAGCTTAAACAACAAACTTTAAAAAAACTTCTCTCTTACTAAAAGTATGAATGAAAAAGCCCTAAAAATACTTAAAATCCTAAAAAAAGAGTACGTCAAACATTCAAGACCAGTATCAACCTTTTTCCAGGAAACAACTAAGGATACCTTTAAGGTTTTAATCTCAACAATTTTAAGTCCAAGAGCCAAAGATACTCAAACAGAAAAAGTCTCTAAGAAATTATTCAAAATAGCAGCAACACCAGAAAAATTAGTAAAACTAAATACAAAAAGGTTACAAAAAACAGTTTATTCAATAGGTTTCTACAAAGTAAAATCAAAAAGAATTAAACAAGCTTCTCAATATTTATTAACTAATCATAAAGGCAGAGTTCCAAATAAACAAGAAGAGTTAATGAAAATTCCAGGAGTAGGAAGAAAAGTTGCAAATATAATTTTGTCAGAATGTTTCAAGCTTTCATTTATTCCTGTAGATGTCCATATGCACAGACTTCCAAACAGACTGGGCTTAATAAAAACAAAGAAACCAATAGAAACAGAAAAAGCATTAATGAAACTTTATCCAAAAAAAGAATGGAGAACCTTAAACAAGTACTTTGTTGTTCACGGTCAAAATACCTGCGTCCCAATTTCCCCTTTTTGCAGTAAATGTGCAATAGAAAAATATTGTAATAAGGTTAGTGTCAAAAGGCGTAGATAAGTTTCAAACTATTTCCCCTGCAGCCTTCATTCTTGCTAGAAGGGGCCCAGTGACAAACATTTTTTTTGCTTGCGGGGAAGTCCAAAATCCTTGGAGCAACATCTTCATCGCAGCTGTTCTATTTTTCGGTTTTCTGAAATCAATCTCTTTTCGTAAAGCCGAAACTATATTTTTGGTTTGTATTCTCCCCATAACGTACTGTAAATCAGCCAAAGTTTCGCTAAAAGTTCTGTCATCGAATAAGTAAAAATCTCTAAAAAAGCGGGGGTTGCCTGTTAGTTCAGCAAAAACCAGTTTAGGACGATGCTCCCGGCGATAATTTGTATTATCTTCATTCTCCGTATCGTGAAATGCCAACACGTCATAAACAATTTGCCACAACTTTCTACTTATATAAAGTTCCTCTGCACCAGGTATCCTCTCTGGGTCATTAAACTTCCCCTTGAACAGATTTCTATTTCTTTTCATCCATCCTAATGCAAAATCCATAGTATACAACGCAACCCCCTCGCCCAACACCCCTTGTATCTGTGTCAAATATCCTTGCTCATCAGGAAGGAGACCGCGAGGCATATTTCTTGAAAAACGAAAATTTAAGTTATGCCCTATTATTTCATGATTAAAATGGTTTAATGCAGTTGCAGATACATTTCCATCCTGGCTGAACAATTTAGGATTCATTGCAGCAAGTCTCGTAGTATCATCCCAAAAGCTAAATCCAAATAAAGGCGGAGATAACGCGAGATCATATTCAAGTTTATCTTCCAACAAGCCAGTATCTACACAAATCTTTTGCACCAGCTCCTTGTATTTCTCAAGTTGTCCTAACAAAGCCGCCCTTACAGATTCAAATTCAGGCTCTCTCTGGATCCACGTTCTTGCAAAATCATCAGCACTGGCCCTATGTAAAACACGAGAATGTATTACTCCCTTCAACATAGCTTGCAATTGGGTATATGCCCCATTACCATAAATAACGCTTAACAAATTGGCAATTTTTGCCACTTCTTTCGGATTATAAAGATAGTTCATACTCGCATGAATCCTTCGAACATTCTCTCCCACATCTACTAAAACAGCAGCATCAAAATCATTGAGAGATACACTTTCTAACTTATTTAGCCCTCTTTCCAACCTACTAACCAACACATTGGCTTCTTTTATGGTTTCACCAGAAATAAACGTAGGATAAGGGCTTCCTCCCAATGCCTGATGTTCTAAAAGACCATATGTTCTATTTAATCTCACCCTGTCTCCATCCAAGCGTTTTAGAGAGACATTCTTTGTTTCCCAGGCACATAATTCTTTATCTACTTTCATGTTCCATTACCTAACTCCCAACAGAATTCAAATTTTGGGGCACTAACCTAAAACAATCCACCCACCACCTAACTTTCCTCAAAAGCCCCTTTAAATCATTTATTGTAGTAGAACAATATCATTTTATCCTCCCATAACAAGCCCAAAGAAAGACCAATTTAAATCACAATAATCTTTTTAAACCAAACTTTTGAAGACCAATACTATGAAATATATCCTATCTAGCGAAAGTGTTACCGAAGGGCACCCAGACAAAATGTGCGATCAGATAAGTGACGCAATTTTAGATGAAGCACTAAGACAAGACCCGCAAAGCAGAGTAGCAATCGAATGTGCAACAAAAAATGGCGGCGTAATGGTCTTTGGAGAGATGACAACAAAAGGTTATATTGATGTTCCAAAAATTGTAAGACAAGTAATAAAAGATATAGGATACACAAAATCAGATTATGGAATTGAATGGGAAACCTGCTCAGTTTGGTCACAAATAACAGAACAAAGTCCGGATATTTCCCAAGGCGTTACAGAAGGAGAAGGTCTCCATAAAGAACAAGGAGCAGGAGATCAAGGAATGATGTTTGGCTATGCTTGTAATGAAACCCCCGAACTAATGCCCATGCCAATAATGCTCGCGCACAAATTAGTCAAAAAACTTTCAGAAGTTAAAAAAACTGAATTATCATACATAAGACCTGATGGTAAAAGCCAGGTTTCAGTTGAATATGAAGATGGTAAACCGCTAAGAATAGATTCAGTAGTAATAGCCGCACAGCACGATCCTGATGTAGATTATGAAACTATAAAGAATGATATAATCGAGAAAGTTATAAAACCAGTTTGTGGAGACATGATTGATGAAAATACAAACCTTCATGTTAATCCTACAGGTTCTTTTGTCCGAGGAGGACCCTATGCCGATGCAGGCCTAACTGGAAGAAAAATAATTGTTGATACTTATGGAGGCTTGGGTAGACATGGTGGAGGTGCATTTGGTGGAAAGGACCCATCTAAGGTTGATAGATCTGCAGCTTACATGGCAAGATACATAGCAAAAAATATTGTTGCTGCAGGCTTAGCAGATAAATGCGAGCTCCAATTAGCCTACATTATTGGAAAAGCAGACCCAGTATCTGTTCATGTAGATTGTTTTGGCACAAATAAAATTCCTCCAGAAAAAATCTCAGAGATAATCAGGGAAGTATTTCCTCTTAAACCAAAAGAAATATTGGACCATTTGCAATTAAGAAGACCGATATATAGAAAAACCTCTTATTATGGCCATTTCGGAAGAGATGACCCAGATTTCACCTGGGAAAACCTGGATAAAGTCCAAATTCTAAAAGAAAAAGCAGGAATCTCTTAATTACAAGTTCCCTAGAATACAAAAAGATTTATTTAGGCTTTCTTAAGTTATTTAGGTATGGAAAACGAGAGGATCGAACAGCTTCTTCAGGACTTAAAAACTGTAAAAAAGGGAGACGTTTATTACGATAACCCCAAAATAAAAAAACAATTCTCAGATCTAATTGGATTATCTATAAAATTAATGCCAGAAAATAAAGAAAAACTTCTAGAACTAAAAGAAAAAGTTATGAACAGGCCTCATGGCCCATTCGGTTCCGATGTTATTTCCTCATGTAAACTTTTGAAAGGATTTTTAGATAAAAATATTAAAAATGAAACTAAGAAACAATTCCTAAACTCCCAGGATTTACTTAATCAAGCCGGCATTGCACTAAGACAAGGCCATGAAGCATATTCTATAAACCTATGCGATTCTGCAATTGAATCTTTTCTAAAAGAAATGTTTGATGTCCCTTCAACAATAGTTGGAGCCGGTTCAGTAAAATTCCTTAGCGAATGCATGATACTAAACATACCAAGCGGGCTGGAACTATATCTAAAAGAAGTAAAAAATAAAGTTTGCCAAATGAATAACCAAATAAAACATAAAGGTTATGTTCCGACTAGACTGGATGCAATTAACGCTCTAAAATCAACAGAAGAAGTTCTAATCAGAAAAAACAGATTCAGAACCTTAACACAAGCAGAAAAAAGAAAGGTGCAACAAGGTATAAACGTGATAAAGAAGTAACGCAAACAATAAAAACATAGAAATTATTTTATTTTCATACCTTATTAATCATAATCTTCAAGCTCTATACTCTCTAGGTGGAGAGAATATAATTTCTTACGAAGAAGTTGAAAGAGGAATGGAAATAATAGAGCAAATGAAAACAGAACCCGAAGTTCTAGGATCACCTGCCCCCCATGAAGAAGTAGACTACTCTGATAGAACACCCCCGCAAGAAGTAGACCATTCAGATTGGTCTCCCCCACCTCCTCCAGAACCAAGAAGAAGTTATTTTTCAAAAGTCATTTATACCATTGTCGCTTTATTCATCTTTATACTCTTTGTAGCCATTGTAATTTTATGGGACAAACACAGACAATCTAAAGGTTTTTGATTTCAAAACAAGCCCCAAATAAAGAAGTAGTATATATTCTAATTAAATTAAACAAACCATTTATAAATCCAAACATCCTATTTTGAAAAAAATTCTAAAAAATGATAGAATTTATCACAAAACCCAAATCAGATACAGAAATATTCAAAACACTGAATCCTATAGTGAGAACCTGGTTCAAAAACAAATTCAAAACCTTCTCCGACCCTCAAAAATATGCTATAATCCCTATCCACAACAAGGAAAACATCTTAGTAAGCGCTACAACGGGTTCTGGAAAAACCTTAACAGCCTTCACAACCATCCTAAACGAACTTATCACTCTTTCAGAAAAAAACAAATTAGAAAATAGGGTTTATGCAATTTATACATCCCCTTTAAAGGCCTTAGCTAACGATGTACAACATAATCTGATCAACCCTCTAACCGAAATGGAAGAACAAGAAAAAAAGAAACTAGGCATAAGAATCGGATTGAGAACAGGAGACACTTCACCATCGGAAAGACAAAAAATGCTCAAAAATCCGCCACATATCCTCGTAACAACTTCCGAATCTTTGGCCATAATCTTAAGTTCTCCAAAATTCTCTCTGTTAATCAAAGATGCGCAGTATTTCATAATGGATGAACTCCATTCATTTGCAGAAAATAAAAGAGGAACTCATTTATCCTTATCCTTAGAAAGACTACAAGGTCTCTCCCCTAAACTAATCAGAATAGGTCTCTCAGCAACAGCAGAACCAATAGAAGAGCTTGCAAAGTTTCTAGTAGGAACAAATAGGAATTGTAAAATAGCAAAAGTAGAGCTCTCAAAAAAGCTAGATGCAAAAGTTATCTCACCAGTTCCAGATTTAATTAACGTAACCCAAAGCCAACTCCATCACAAACTATATTCCTTACTAGATAACTTAATAGAAGAACACAAAACCACTTTAGTATTTACTAATACAAGATCTGCAACAGAAAGAGTAGTTCACCACCTAAAAGAAAAATTCCCAAAAAAATACATAGAAAACATAGCTGCTCATCATGGTTCTTTATCAAAAAAACATAGATTATCAGTAGAACAAAAATTAAGGGAAGGAAAATTAAAGGTAGTAGTTTGCTCAACATCGTTAGAGTTAGGACTAGACATAGGTTATATTGATTTAGTAGTTTTATTAGGTAGTCCTAAATCCGTTGCTAGAGGAGCACAAAGAATTGGCAGATCCGGACACAGACTACACGATACAATTAAGGGACGCTTTATAGTTCTTGATAGGGATGACTCAGTAGAAAGCTCTCTTTTATTAAAAGATATGATAGAGAAAAAAATAGATAAAATCCACATTCCAGAAAACTGCTTAGATGTCTTAGCACAACAAATTTTCGGAATGGCAATCCAAAATATATGGGATGTTGATGAGCTATTTAAAACAATAAAAAAATCTTATCCTTACAGAAATCTAAAGAAAAAAGACTTTGAAGAAGTTTTAAAATATCTTTCTGGAGAGTATGCTTCTTTAGAGAGTCGCTATATCTATGCTAAAATTTGGCATGACAAAGAAGAAAATAAAATAGGAAAAAGAGGTAAAATGGCAAGAGTGATCCATGTGACAAATATAGGAACTATCCCAGAAGAAACTTCAGTAAAAGTAAAAATAAAAGATATAACAATAGGTTCTATAGACGAAGTCTTCCTAGAAAGACTAAAAAGAGGAGATATCTTTGTTTTAGGAGGAAACACATACCAATTTCTCTTCTCAAGAGGTACAGTGGCGCAAGTAAGAGCAGCACCTGAAAAAAATCCAACAGTCCCTTCCTGGTTCTCAGAAATGTTGCCATTAAGTTTTGACCTAGCAAACGACATCCAAAGATTTAGGCGCTATATAGAAGACATGTTCGTAAACAAAAAAACAAAATATGAAATACTCCAATTCATCAATGAATATCTCTACTTAGAAGAAAACGCTGCAAATGCAATTTATGAATATTTCAGAGAGCAATACCTCTATTCTGAAATCCCGCATGAAAGAAAATTATTAATAGAGCACTACAAAGATGAGAATAATAAAAAATATGTAGTTTTCCATTCATTATTTGGAAGAAGGGTTAATGATGTTCTATCAAGAGCAATCGCTTATGGGATAGCAAAACTTCAAAAAAGAGATGTAGAAATTGGAATTAACGATAACGGATTTTACTTAGCTTCTAAAGCGCCCATACAAGCGCAAAGAGCATTTGATCTTTTAACTCCAGAAAATCTCCCAGAAGTAATGAAAAGAGCAATTGAAAAAACAGAAGTTCTCAAAAGACGCTTCAGACACTGTGCAACAAGAGCTTTAATGATTCTAAGAACCTACAAAGGAAAAAGAAAAGGAGTTGGCAGGCAAACAGTATCTTCTATGATATTATTAAAGGCAGTAAAATCAATTTCAGAGGATTTCCCAATCTTAGTTGAGGCAAGAAGAGAAGTACTACAAGATTTAATGGATATGGAAAACGCAGCCAACGTACTTAAAAAAGTAAAAGAAGGAAAAATAGAACTAAAACAAAGCCACACTTCATTGCCCAGCCCATTCGCATTTAACCTGATTTTACAAGGCCGTACAGATATAATGAAAATGGAAGACAAAGTGGAATTCATAAAAAGAATGCATCAGATGGTCCTAGCAAAAATATATCAAAAATAGCAATAATCTTATAAATAATTATTTTTTCTTTAATCTATGGTTCTCAAACCCATCTACATAATAATAGTACTCCTACTTTTATTTTTAACTAGTATTTCTGCTGAAGAAGATATTCACGATTTCATGGAAGATGTTGATAGTAGTTATCTAATTGTCTTAGGAGAAGAATCACCAGGTTCAGATAGTCTAGCAGCGATAGATATCAATCAGGGGTTAGAAGACCTTGATTTAAATGCCGTTCTAGAAAATGAAATCACTACCGGTAATAAACTAATCCTCTTAGGAAACCCTTGTGAAAATTCTAAAATAACGCTAGGTTGCCACTCTTGGCCTTTTGAAGAAGGTCAGGCCTTAATAAAAGTTGACGGCTTAAACCTAATCGTTACTGGAACAACATCTGAAGATATAAGAAAAGCAGCTAAAGTCTTATCAGAATATAAGGATTATAATCTCTTAAAAAGTTATAGCGAGGTTCTAGTTACAGGCACACTACAAAACCCAGAAATTGAAATACTAGGCGCCCAGCAAGAAGAATTTACAGAAATCAAAATAATCTGTGGAGACGCTATATGCGCAGAAGATGAAAAACAACCAAGATGTGTTAATGACTATTGTGAATATTCTTGCATAGAGGACTGTAGCGTGCCTTGCGGAAATAACATTTGTGAAGAAGAATTTAAAGAAGATTCAGAAAACTGCCCTGCAGATTGTAAAATAGAAACCGAAAAATCACCAGAAGGATATAACCAAGCTGGCCCTAGCAAAAAAGAAGGTTTTTGGTCCAGACTTATAGAATGGTTTAAAAATCTATTTTTCTAGCAAAATGAAACTCTTATATTTCTAGTTTTTTAATAAATTCAGAGATAATTAATTTCTTTTTATCAACAGATACAGAAAAAAGGACACTCTTCACCATTTTTTCAGAGATCGTAAAAATATAATTGAGCTTAATAACACTCTCTTTGATAGCCCCCTCTTTCTTCGATAAAGGGAGACCCTCCATTTTTAAATTACTAGTTATCCCGGCCAAAACAATATTTCCTTGCTCTTCAAAAAGTACTAAAGCAGGTCTTGTTTTTATCTCAAAAGTATCAACAAACTGTATTTCAGCTAAAATAACATCGCCAAATTTAAGCATTCTCCCATGCCTCATCCTCTTTATTATCCCAAAGTTCCTTCATTTTCGGTTGCTGTATCTTATGCAAAAACTCATCGTATTGGTTTCTTTTTTTGATTTTAATAAATATTTTAGCCATTTTCTCCAAAAGCTCATTATAGGTTTGCCTAGGATACTCCTTCGCTTCCTTCAATATACTAATAACGTTTTTATTTAGTTGAATTGTTGAGACCTTTTCCATATATAATCATCTATATACCGGTTATATATTGACTATATAAATCTTTCGGATATAAACAATTATATAATGAAGTATAAAAGTCAAAAGTAAGTCCTTTAAAATTTACATTGTGGGAGAATATAACAAACGCTCATTAATGCATCTCCACCCTTCAATAATCCATGTAGCTACCTTGGAAAAAGTTTTCTCCAAAGAAGGTCTCGCTCTACCTTTTAGATTTAATATTTAATAAAACTTGCAAAAATCTATCAAAAATGAAAATACTAAAAAATCTAGAAATAATAGATCTAGCCTTAAAATATAAAGATATTTTGATAATTGGAGATCTACACCTAGGTTTAGAAGGAACCTTTCTCAATAAGGGAGTTATGCTTCCAGTTAACCAATTAGATGAGATAATTAAAAGATTAGAAAAGATAATAAAAAAAGCAAAACCAAAAAAAATCATAATAAACGGAGATTTAAAAGAAGAATTCGGCACCATCTCAACCCAAGAATGGAGAGATATCGGAGAATTAATAACGTTCTTAAGGGAAAAGGTAGATTTAATATTAATCAAGGGAAATCATGATACTATTTTAGAACCAATTGCAAAGAAATTTAATCTTCCCTTAAAACAAAGATATGACATAGACGAAATCTCCATACTCCATGGCGACACAATCTTAAAAAATCTAAAAAAAACAATAATAATCAGCCATGAACATCCAGCAGTCTCATTCAAAGAAAGGCCTGATGAAAAATATAAATGTTTCTTAATAGGAAAATACAAAAAACATCACCTTATTATCATACCATCATTCAACCCGCTTATAGAGGGATCAGATATCACAAAAGAAGAATACCTCTCACCATACATAAAAGACCTCTCAAATTTTGATATCTATGTCGTCCAAGACAGAGTATACAACTTTGGTAAACTCAAAAAAATACAAAAGTTTTAATAAGTACAACAAATCTCCTAAATAAAATGAACATTAAGTACATTGGAATTAGGGGGTTGGATGAACAAGAGAGGTTCACATTAAAAAAAATATCCGAGACTTCTTACCCAAAAATAGGAAGACTGATAGAGAACCCATTAGTGTTTTTAACAATAAAAAAACAAAAAATTGCTGGAAGAAGACACAGAATAATTATTGATGCAAGAGTTTCAGCACCAAACATAAGATATTCCTCGTGGGCAGATGAGTGGGATATTGCAAAAGCAACTCACAGAGTTTTTGATAAACTGGAAAGAGAGATAGAACATAAAATAAAAGACTAATGCTTTCTCCAAAGAACAACAACCCCTAAACCGATTACAACTAGTACTAAGATTGCCACAAATTTAGCATTATTACTTATTTTAACAGGTTCAATCACTTCTTCTTTAACTCTCTCTGCAACAACCTCCCGCTCTGGGATCTCTTCTTCAAGCAATTCTAAATCAGGTTCTCCCTCCATAACGCCCCCATCAATATCAGAACAAACAGAATTATCGCAGGATTCATCGCAAACACAATCCTTACACCTATAGTCTATATCCGCAAGAACTCTATCAGACTTTATACTAAAAACATCAATAAATACATCATTCAGCGTCTTAGAATCGTCCTCTTCAATGATCCATTTTTTCCCATTGACACAGAATAATGCCTTATCTTCACTAGGATCAAACTTAACTAAAGTAATGTTCCGCCCATCAATTTCATAACTCTTACCAGCAAGGAATGTAAACTGGTCAGCACTAACTAAAACACTAAAAAAAAGCAAAAAACACAAAATAATCATCTTTTTCATGTCTAAATACAAGTAAAGATTCTATTTAATTATTTCTAAAAAGATTTTTAAAGTCCCAGATTTACTACCAACCTATGAAACAGGTCGTATTGGTTCGCAAGGAGCTTCACATGAGCGGAGGAAAGATGGCTGCGCAATGTTCCCATGCCTCAGTTTCAGCAGTATTAAAATCTCCTAAAGAAAAAGTTGCTCAGTGGAAAACGCAAGGGATGAAAAAATCCATTTTGAAAGTTACTTCAGAGAAAGAACTACTCTTTTTTCAAAGAGAAGCAAGAAATGCTAAATTAGTAACTGCTCTAATAACAGACGCAGCAAAGACCTTCTTTAAAACACCAACAAAGACCTGTTTGGCAATAGGCCCGGATAAAGACGAAAAAATAGACAAAATCACAGGGAAACTTAAGTTAATTTAGTTATTTATGAGTGGTAACTAATCAGAAAGATTTATAAATCATAAAAACCGCTTCTTATTATGGTAGATTATTGTGCTCTTAGAAGGGAATTTGACCCCAATCTTATAGCTGCAAGAAACGTTGTAAGGTTCTTAATAAGTGGAGATTTAGTCCCGGATAATGTAACCCACCAATATCTTGTGGAGGAATATCCCCTCAAAATTGATGAGGGTAAATTAGGACTTATTAAAAAAGTATTGGATGCTGCAGGAAAATTACCAGAAATCGGACTTAATGAACCCTCCAATAACCAAATAAGAAAGTGTGGTATCGCATTATTCTCTTTTTACCATTCCCAAGATCGTTTTTTAGGAGGAAACCGACAAGATTTAGTTAGATTAGATACCGCAGATACAAGATCCACCCAAGAAATAACAATAGACGATGTGGTAAACTCTTTTAAAAATATAGATAAACTACCATTTAAAGGTTCAACTGGCAAGCCTTTCCAAGGACCCCATAATCCCCAATCACATCCTAGCAGATATAGAAATACTCCTGGACCAGAGCCTGAACCAATACCTGAAGAAGATATTCCCTTTTAGAAATTCTCGACAGTAGATCACAAGGTAGACTTTAAATAAAAGTTTTCTCTTAGTAAATCCATGCCAGACTGTGATAAGTGCAGATTTTTAGAACTAGCTAACTGGAATCCAAAAGGTGAAAATCCCCTAAATCCAGAAATTACATATACAGAGAAATATTGTAAACTAAAGAAAAAATGCTTACGTTTCTTATCAAACAAGGAAAAATTTGATTGTAAACTCTTTAAGACTTAACCGCAAGTATCAAAATAGATCTAGTACTATGGAACAGAGTTAAGAAGCAGTATACAGACAAAGATACGGATATTTCTGATTTCACAGAGCGGTTATTAAATAGAGAATCCAGAAAAAAACAGAATAATAAGGCTTATAAATCCATATTATAGAGAAATTCTGTGGGCGACCATAGCTGCGGTGTAACACCTGTTCCCATTGGACCTGTTGGTTTTTAAGCCAATATCCGGGGAATTCGAACACAGAATTGGAAAATATCCGATGTGTAAAAGTTAAGACCGCATACGTTCCAGGCTGTACTGCACTTTGTTGTGGGAAACCTGGTTAGTTGCCCCCTCTTTTCTAATTTAATCAAAAAGGTTAAGTTTATAAAATCCAAATCACTTAATATTCATATCATATTTCTAAAAAAGGGGAGGTGTGGAAATGGCTGCAAGAAGAAGAACTACTACTACCGCTAGAACTACTACACGAAGAAAAACAAGAAGAAGATAGGTAGTAAAAACTAAAACAACCAAAATTTTTTATTTTTTCCTATTTCTATTTTTACTAAAATATTTAAATCTCTAGTATCTAGAATAACTATGATTCCAAAAAAAATACAAAAGAAAATTGCATCAGAAAGAATTGAAATCTTATTCAAGGAAGCAAAAAAAGTTTCAAAACAAAACCTACAGTTATCAAATAGATATATAACCTTAGCTAGAAAAATCTCAACAAAACTTAAAGTAAGAATCCCAAAAGAATATAAAAAGTTGTTCTGTAAAAATTGTTACAAATATTTCTTACCAGGAAAAACATTAAGAACAAGAACTAAAAATAAAAAACTAATCTACTTCTGCTACAATTGCAAACACATAACAAGATACCCTTTCAAAAAAACCTAAAACTACTTCTTAGTTGCCTTACTCTAATTCTCCCCCCATCACCACTTAACTCTCTGTACACACTTTCCCAACTTTCTTTAAACCATTTTTTCTCATTTTTAATATCCTCACCATAGCCTCTCATTTTAAGTTCGTTATTAACAACGCCGCCTTTATGAGGATGTCTAAACTGTTTTGGATGAGGACTGTGGAAACCATGCATGTAATGAACAATCTCATGCGCAATAGTTAATCTAATCACAAACTCAGGAATTCTTATATCTTTAAACAGAGTATTAATACCAATTTCACTATCTTTATTTTTTAACATTCTTATATGCCCAAACTTATTCTTCCATTTCCCTTTCCATCTTACCACAACATTATTCTTTTTTTTAACATCAGAAAACCCGCTATCCCAAACATCGTGCATCAAACCCGCTAACCAGATTTCGTCTCTCATATTAAGATAAAGAAAAAGACTTTATTTAATTTTTACCCTCTTCTTAACCTTACTTTTTGGTATATAAATGCTTAGCAAACCATCGTTAAATTTAGCCTTAGCTTTTTCAATCAAAAGCCCAGGAGGCAAATAAATAACTCTACGATACCTATTATCTTTAGAAGCTCTAGATCTGTCTATCGCCCCAACAATCAATTTAGTATGGTCTGCATCAAGGACTATACTCTCTTTTCTGTCTATTCCAGGCAATTTCACATCCACAGAAACAAAATATTGGCTATGCCGTATATTGCTAAAAGGTTTTTTATAACCCCCGACTAAATTCCCAACCTTTTTATTAATTTTTTTCTGAAAATTTGCAATTTCTTTAAACGGATCCCATGCTTTAGCCATTAATAAAACCCACCTCTTAACTAAAACAAATTTAAGTCATTTATTAATCTTTCTTTTCTACCAATTCACCCATTTTAAACCATAGCTCAATCTCTCTCTCAGCCTCCTTAACATCTCCTGAAGCATGAATTAAATTCCTAACAGCCCTGTCATTATTATTGGCCATGGCATAAGACTCATAGTAAAGATCTCCGCGAATAGTTCCAGGCAATGCCTGCCTAGGCTCTGTATGTCCTGCAAGTTTCCTTATGATTTCTACAGCATGCTCCCCCTCAAAAACAACTGCAACAACCGGACCTTCTTTTAAAAAATTTCTATTCCATTCTTGAACCATATTTCCATAATCCATTGCATTATCAAACGAAAATTCTTTACCTGCTGCAGCATACCCCTTTTTTGTTTTTTCAAACACATCGTTAGCCCACTCTTCAGTAACTTGATAATGGTTTTTTGCAGTCTCCTCATCCACTCGCACCATCTTAAAACCAATAGGCTTCAAACCGACTTTCTCAAATCTAGAAATAACTTCCCCAATAATTCCTCTCTTAACACCATCTGGCTTGATAATAACGAGACTTCTTTCAATCATTTTCCTCTAATATACCTTTCAGTCCATTTAATGTGAATTGCCTTTCTTTTTAATTTCAATTGATTCTTTCTACATTTTGATGAACAAAAATTCGCTGTTTTTCCACTTTTAAAAACATAAATCATACCAGTGCCAGCAGCAATATCCACACCGCAAAAAGAACACTTAGCCATTAAGATCTCCTACCAGGAGTAGATCTCCTAGCTTCAATTTCAGTTTCTCTCAACATTAAAGTATCTTTTTTCCTTACAGGACCTCTAACGTTCCTCCTCAATATTTTTCCTTTATCTCTCCCATCTAAAACCCTTGCTCTTACCTGAATAACCTCCCCTCTATTTCCAGCCCTTCCAACTATCTCTTCCACTGTTGCCGGAACTGCCATAGAAAAATTAACTTTTCCAGCTACTTGGACCGCTTCTTCTTCCTTTTTTACTTTCTTTCTTTTTTCAGGCATTTTAAACAGTTAATTTCTTTACAATACCGCTAATCAAGGATTTTGCATCTCCTTCATTAACAACCACAACAGCGCTTGTAGCAACTTGTAATCCAGCAGAAGCACCTAAATCACTTCTATTAGGCACAACAACAAAAGGAACCTCTTTTTCCTTGCAAAGTGCAGGAAAATGCATAATTATCTCTTGAGGATTAACATCTTTAGCAACTACAACAAGTTTAGCCAAACCCCTCTCAATTATTTTAGTAACCTCATTAACCCCTTTCTTTATCTTGCCAGTATTTCTAGCAGTCTCAACAGCCTCTAAAGCCTTATTAGCAATTTCCTTAGGAACATCCTGATTTAAATCCATTTTTACCTCCCAATTAAGAGCAATTCTCTTACTAACCTTAATAGGTCATTGATTATCTAAGATACTAAAAAATCACTTTTTAAAGCTTTCTGTGACTACTTCCAAGGCCAAGCAACAGATTATTAAATACATCCAAATCAAAAAGATTATGCTTAAACCAAATTACGAAGATGGAAGCATAGTCAATTTAATGAGTTCTGTTGGAAAAAACTTCGGCTATAAGTCAAAGTATAAACCTCTTAAATTATTGCACCCCTCTGAGTTAAAAAATTCAAAAAATATCTTGCTTATCATTTTAGATGGAGTGGGATTTGAGTATATAAAAAAGAAGGGAAACAATACAATTTTTCAAAAAAACCTAAAAGGCAAAATTACATCTGTTTTTCCACCAACAACAGCTGCAGCCATACCATCAATCACCACAGGAGTTGCTCCACAACAACACGCTTTTACAGGATGGTATATGCATTTGAAAGAAATTGGAATAGTCTCTGCAATATTACCGTATTCGCCCCGGGCCGGAGGAAAGCCCTTTAGTAAACATAAACTCCCTATAGAAAAAATTTTCACTGAACAAGGATTTGCAAGCAGACTCAATTCAACCTCTTATACTATAATGAAAAGAGATATACTAAATTCTGATTTTACAATTCACATCTCAAAAAAATCAAAAAGATTAGGATACGAAACCTTAAACGGATTTTTAATGCAAGTTAGAAAAACTATTTTTTCACATAACCGCAGAAAGTATATATTCGCTTATTGGCCAAAATTTGACGAATTAAGCCACAAATATGGAGTAAAAAGCAAAAAATCATATAACCATTTCAAGCAGTTAGATAAAAAATTAAAACAGTTTATTAAAACTATTAAAGATACCAACACAACAGTTATCATAATCGCAGACCACGGGTTCATAGACACTACTAAAAATAAAACAATCAACTTAGAGAATCACCCAAAATTGCAAGAATGTTTAACACTCCCCCTATGTGGAGAACCACGCACTGTTTATTGCTATGTTCATCCATCCAAAACAAGACAATTCGAGAACTATGTTAAAACCAAATTAAACAAGGCCTGTTACCTATTTAAAAGTAAGGAGTTAATAGATAAAAATTATTTTGGATTATTTAAATCGAACCCACAACTATTAGAGAGAATTGGAGACTATGTGTTAATAATGAAAGACAATTACATGATGAGAGATACACTCTTAAATAAAAAGCCGCATCCCCTTATAGGAAATCACGGCGGTATAAGTAAAGAAGAGATGTACGTTCCTTTGGTAGTTATAAAAACGTAATCACCTATGCCCAAAATAAAAAACCATTTTATCTTTTGATTTCTTATCGCATCTCACAAAACCTATACGCATAAACTGCACCACCTCATTTACCTTAACCTTCTTCAATCCACCTTCACCCAAACCTTTCTTAATAGAACCATCAGGCATAAATAATTCAACTTTAACTAAACCTTTACCCACAGGAAGCCAATGAATCAATTTAGCCCCCAATTTAGGACTCATCGTTTTAGAAACAAACTTTAAATCTTTAAAATTGAACAAATCAATAAACCTATAAATCTGACCAGGCTCAAAAACTTCATCAACATAAAACTCGTCAGAAGTACCAAACTTTCTAAAACCCCTTTTAGGATAATCAGGATGCAAAGGAACCTTAACATTCATAGAGGGTGCAGTTCTAATCTTAATTTTTTTAGGATTTAGAACAACGAAATATCTTTCAGCTTTTTTATCAACTATATCTTTATTACAAGAAGCCAAACTACTAACATTAACATTTACATCCGCCTTACCAATCCCAACATCTTTAATAAAGCCTACAATCGCTTCACTCTGAAAACCTCTCTTTCTTAAGGCGGCAATAGTCCCTAATCTAGGATCATCCCATCCTCTTAACTTCCCTTCCTTAATCAATTCTAAAGCCTCACTAGTACTTTTAATCCCAGAGATAAAGAATTTCCCATGGTACATTGTTTCAGGATATTTCCATTTAAAATAATCATAAATATACCTTTGTCTTTCATCAGAAACCTCTAAATCCGCTCCTCTTAAGATATGAGTAACACTAAATTCATGATCATCAATAGCACTCGCAAAATTAAGCAAAGGCCAGACTCTAGCTTTAATCAAAGGATGTTTTCCATTTTTAATAATTCTAAACGCAGGCCAATCACGCACAGCAGGATTCGGATGAGTTATATCAGTCTTAATTCTTAAAACAGCACACCCTTCCTCATAGCTCGTAAACATTTTTTTCCATTTCTTCATAACAGTTTCAGGACCTTCTTCTCTTTCATCAGAAATTTTTCTTTCCCATAACATCTTTCTCATCACATCAGAAGGCAAGGTATCAACATACGCCTTTCCCATCTCTATCAACTTTTCAGCATACTTATAATAGATATTCAACCTTTTGCTTTGTATAACAACTTTACTAGGTTTAACACCCAGCCATTCTAAATCTTTTTTAATTTCCTTATAGGCCTCTTTCAATGGAACTTTAATCCTGGGATCTGTATCATCCATGCGTAATAAGTAACTTCCTTTGTATTTCTTAACCAAAAATTCATTCCACAAACCAGGTCTCGCATGTCCAAAACTCATATAACCAGAAGGATTAGGAGCAAATCTCATAATAACTTTCCCCTTAACGTTCTCTAAAGAAACCTCTTTTTTCTTCTTTCTTATTTTCTTTACATGACCAACCTTTTTTAATCTCTCTTCCTGCTCTCTCAAAGACAAAGAATTAACCTCATTAACGATATCCTTAGCAAGCCCAATTACCTTTTTTTTATCAGCTTTTTTATCTCGCGCAAAAACAGCTCCAAGAACCGAACCAAAATCAGCCTTTCCACTATATTTAACAGCGTTCTCCAAAGCACATCTCAAAATAAGCTCTTTCATAATATCAAACAAAATTTAGAAATATAAAAATCTATCTTAATTTCTTTCCCACGATATCAATCAAATCTTTCTCCCATCCAGCATCTCCAGCCATGTTCTTAACTTCTTCTAGACCATATCCTTTACGCATAAAACTCTGCATGCTAAACAACAAATAATAAAGTTTAATCTCTTTATCCTTCCACTTCATAACCCTCCCATAGTTTAAAACCTCTCTTATACCCTTCCTCTTATCAAACAGACCCTTAATCGTTTTCTCTATTTTATTGCCTTTAGGACGAACCATCCAAACAATAATAATTACTAAAATAACAGCGATTCCGCCTAACAAGAATAATAATTTACTTACCCCTTCCATTAAGGTTAATACTAAAAAATACAGTATAAATAATTTAGTAACTACTAAAGCACCATAACATTAGCCATTAACCTCTCTTTTAATCACATCTAAAAATTTAGGAAAATTCTCTTTAGAGACTCCAACACCGCAAGCATGCAAATGACCTCCGCCATAGCCTTCAACTTCTTTCAAGGCCCTTTCTAAAATATCTTTTACTCTAAAAGTACTGCTTCTTAGACTCATATTCATCTTACCCTCTTTTTCTCTAGTCACAATAATAAAATAACCGGGATTTCTGTAAAGTAACTCATTACTTAGGTCAGAAGTAAAACTGGTACCTGAACTATGATACAGGAAAACCATCAACTTACCTTCTTTCTCAACCTTCAAGGCCTCATCCAGCAATTCATTATATTCCTTCTCAATTTTTCCAATCTTTTCTAAAATAACCTTGCCTTCACCCTTGCCCTCTAAGATCTCTGAGGGTTCTTCAATCTTTAAAAGGACATTAATAATCTTATTGAGTTCATCATAATCCTCTTTATTCAAAAAAGAAAAAATCCTACACAACCTGCCTAACTCACTATCGAAAAGCAAATCTTCAGGTTTATCCTTCTTACCAACAAGAGCAGGATACTTCTTTTTGAATCCCTCAAGATAATCTGGAATAGTCCAATCACTCACAGCGCCAACAACGGCAACCCATAATTTTCCTCCAACCGCCTTATAACACCAATACGTAGTAGAACTATGATCCTCCCTGTCACCCAATTTAGGATTAAAATACTTTACTCCATCCCTTTTCACAGGTTCATGATGGTCTATCCAAATAATAGGAACGTCAATACCATCTATAAAGTCTTGACTCACTAGAGGTTTATCTAAAATGAATATATAATCCGGATTATATCCCTTAACTCTATTCAAAATGCTCTTATTAAGTTCAGGACTGGTTTTTATCTGCAATCCGTCTCCTCTATTAACGAATTCTCTTAATAACAAAAAACTACATAATCCATCGTTATCATCGTCAAATAAAAATAAAGGATTTTGAGACTTCTCCAAATAAGATTTAATCTTTCCAAGATCAGATTCAGAAATCATTTTTTAATGGATTTAAATGCAAGCTTTACCTGTTTCTTATTCCATCCACTCTTTAATAAAGATTTCTTAAGCGTTTTTTCATTATCACCACTTGCCAACCCAGATTGAATAAATCCTATAATCGGCTCGATTCCAGAAGGAGTGCTCTCTTTTTCTTTTATAGATTCAAAAACACTTTTTTTCACCCCTTCTGGTTTCTTACCAACCTCTTGTTTGCCATAGAAATTAGTTAGCTTCTTATCCTTTTTCTTGTTTTTCACTCTCGCCCTAGAAATAATAAAAGAAATCAAAATCACCAACACAACAGCAACCAAAACACCAATTTTTACACCATTAGGAATATTTGCGATTGTCAGCCCAGTAACCTTTGATTTAGCCACACATCCCTCAGAAGTACACTCCTCTCCTTCCCCACATACGACATCTTCAGGACAACTTTCACAAGTTTCATCAGCATCAACAATCTCATTACCACACAGCGATTCTTCGTCTGCAGCCAATTCTAAAACTGCCTCAGTAACAGTCAACCCCCATTCGTAATCGTCACTCTCACCATCTTTTTCCACAGTTACAGATATAATAACCTCGCCTATCTCCTCAGGAGTAAATTCAAAATTATCTTCATCCACTCCGCTTTTAATCTCTTCCCCATCAACATACCAGGTCCAACTAGCATCATCCTTATTAATACTCACAAAAAAGGTTATACTCTCACTAAAAATCACTTCAGGATCATTGCTCCCGGGAGTATGACTTTCTATTTTTAAAGGCAATAACTCATCTAAGGATTCATCAGAGTCGTCTTCATCAGATGTTTCATCTTCAGAAGTTATTGTTATCTTAATATCTTCATCATCGTTTAATCCATCAGGATCAGTTACAACAAAAGTTACAGTACTTTCCCCAACACCTTGAGGTTCAAATTTAGCTTTATGAGAAATATTATTAATAGTTATCCCAACAATATCAGAATCAACATCTTCAACAACCCAAGTTAAATCTCCCTTTGAGTCTTCATCATCTTCAACATAATCATCTAAGTCTATTTCCCAAAAATCAACATCTTCCTGTTTACTTTGATCAGGTATGTCCGTAATCCTTGGAGCAGTATTTGTTTGATTTTGTGGTTCACCACCCCCAGAGCTGTCCTGAATGGTTACTGTCAATTGTCCACACTGAACATCATCATTTACTCCATCATTTACTGTAAAATAAATATTATCAACAGCAACAGCATTTTGATTAGGAGCTATATCTATAAACCCATTATTTTTAATTGTTATAGCAACATTATTATCCCCAGAAACATCAACAACATAAAATTCGTCTCTGTCATCAAGGATATAATCATTTAGATCTAGAACATCATATCCCGGAGTATTCTTTTCTAAGATAACAGGAGGAAATGCTCCAGTACATTCAGGTGGACTATTTATAACTTCAACATTAAAGGTTCTATTATTTGACCAAGCAACACCCTCGCTTTCACTAACTGCTTTACAAGCCCACGTATAGGTTCCAGAAACAAATCCAACATCCGCATCAAATAAAGAAAAAGTTTGGCCCGCACCAGAAGGAATGTAATTAGGGTCAGATCCAATTTTTTCACTAGTTTTCTCCCAAGTACCACTCAAATCCGTAAATAATTGCAACCTTATAACCTGGCCTCCAGTAGCAGAGCAAACAAAATTTATAAAATCTGGATTTGTAAATATCGCCCCACTGTTTGGAGAAACAAGCTCAATAGATAATGCACTAACAGTACCCACTAAGAGTATCAAACTTAATATCCATAAAACTTTTTTCATGCTTGAAGAGTAAAAACAAACTCGATTTATATACTTTTATCTAATTCAATAATATATTTCAAAACTAACATATAAAAAAATTCAACAGATTTAAAAACATATAAGTAAAAAGTATGAGGTGATGATAGAGCTCTTACTCTGGCAAAAAATTGTATTCTACCTCTTGTTATTAATATCTATTTTCATCTTCGTAAAAACCTCCAAATTAAAAATCAATAATGTTCCAATAATCAAACTAAGATATAGAATCTTGCTCTCTTTATTTTTCCCTATAGTTTTAATACTAGCATTAGTTATAGGTTCTATAATGGTAGGAATAATAGCAGCAGCAATCTTCATATTATTCTTAAGCTCTTATTTTACAAGAAAAAAGAAATACCGCCTACAAAGACAAGTAACAATAAAAAAATTCTAGTCTACCAATTCCAAATCAATGTATTTATCTTCCCCACTATATTCTGGACCAGGAAAACCAGCAGCAGCGAAAAAAGAATAGGCCGTACCATGGCCATCTAAAACATAATATCCTTCTCCATCGGATATAACCTCTATATCTCTTGCAGTATTCTTATTCAGTTCCTCACATCCCTGGTTTACAACATCCCCAAAAAAATGTATCTTCCCATTTTCTTCTAATATGTAATAACCTTTATCTGTAGCAGCAAGTCCAACAGCATTAATATCACCCATATCCCCATAAAATTCCGCATCTCCGAAAGCCTCCATTTTTCCATTCTCATTAAGCAAATAATAACCACCATCAACAACTTCCATATCCACATAACCACCTAGCTTTCCACTACCGTAATTTTTTATAAAACCATAGTCCAAAACAAGACCGCTTTTATCTAAAACATAATAACCCTTACCTGCAAATTCTAAATCAACAGCATCTTCTAAATTAGCATCACCATAAAATTCTGCTTCACCGAATTCATAAACTTTCCCAAACCTATCTAGAATATAATAACCATCCAATTCAACCTCTATATCCACAGCGTCGGCATTATCAAAACCCAAGTCTCCCATGAATCGCGCATTACCAGATACAAACACCTTTCCATATTTATCAACAACATAAAGTCCTTCATAATCTCTTTCCACAATAGGTCCCAAAAAGATATTCCTGCTTCCAGAAAAATAAATTCCCCCCAATACAATAAGAACAATAACTGTAGCAATAAAATAGTTCCTCATCATCAACCTCTTTTATTTAAATTAACAATTATGTGATATAAATAAATTTCTACTTACTTTTACGTGAATGCGCTCGTAAACTAGGTCTTAATTTCTCCGCGCCCTTGCCTTTATGGCTCCTAATACCCCTACTTTTCCTCCCCTGACTAGTCTTTCCATGGAAAACCCTTCTTCTATTTTTCTTTTCACTAGCCCATTCAAAGCCCTTATAGTTCTTAACAATTTCAGGATCAACCAAAATTACTTCCGTCCAATAATACATACCGTCCTTAGCTAAAAAATATGAATTTAAAACCTCGCAATTATGGAATCTCTTATTTGCTCTCTCTTCTGCAATCCATTGATAACTCTTGCCAACCATCTTTCTTCTTCTCATATGCTTGCTTCTTCTTCCACCCTTAAACTGCTCTCTTTTTCTTCCTCCCCTAGCAACTCTAATCCTCGCAATAAAAAACCCTTTCTTAGCTTTATATCCTAAAGAACGAGCTCTATCAAGCCTAGTAGGTCTTTCTAGTTTAACAATAACAGGCTCTTTACGCCATTTAATCATATAATTTCTAAGAATTGGCTTAATATCTTCACTTCTCCAAAGATCCCTAAGATTCTGGTATATCCCCATTTCAACTTCCTTATTTTTTCCTTTTTTTCGCCAACCTTTTTTCTAAAAAGGCTGTTCTAAAAGGGTTTGTTCAGGTAAGTAACTACCCACATCCATTTATCTTTGTTCAAACAGCTTTTATAAAGCTTTCCACAATCATTCTTCCTCTAAAAGCAATCTCTGAAGCTCTCCTACAGAACTAGCAACAGGAAACATTCCCTCTTCCCCATCAATTCCCCAACCATAACTAATTCTTATAAAAGGAATCCCGCTTTCGCAAGCAGCCATATGGTCTTCTAAGGTATCTCCAACATACACAACAGACCCACCAGCACTATCCTTAATTTCTCTTAGAGCAGCCCCCTTAGAGTCATGAGTATCCAATGTTAAAATTCTAGAAAATAATGGAAAAAAATCCCCCACCACTCTTTCAACATTACAAAATCTGTTAGAGGATACAATATTTAGACTATCTTTATAGCCAACAAGGTTAAACAACATTCTAGGAACACCTTCAAATAACCTCACCCTATAATTACCAAAAAGTTTCTTGTAATGCTCAAGCGCAACTGGAATTATACCCTCTGGAAATCCAGCCCTTCTCAGCAGATTATCCATAGGATTGTCTGCTATTTCCTTAGGAGTCCTTTCAGGTAATTCAATTCCCAACTTTCCTGCAAGATCCAAACAAAACTGATAATGGGGCCCTAATGAGTCAGATAGAACTCCATCCACATCAAAAACCACATTATCATAAACCATTTTTCTTCTTTTGTTTTTATCAAATTCAAATAATCACATACATCGAATTTAACTTAGATTAATATCTTTTCTTTAAAATGATAAACCTTTTAAAAGTATTAAAACATCTATTTTACACAAGGGCCCGTAGCTCAGTTTGGATAGAGCATCAGCCTTCTATCTATGGAGGCAAGCTGAGGGTCGCAGGTTCAAATCCTGTCGGGCCCGCTTTTAACCGATAGTTTTATTATCCCCCCATTTCAACAAATTTCTGATGAAAATTTACTTTGCTTGTTCAATCGATGGAGGGAGGACTCATGCCCATTTGTATCCTGAAATTGTAGAACATCTTAAAAATTTTGGAGAGGTTTTAACAGAATATTTCTCAGATGATAATCGATTATTTAAAACAGAAAAGGGGCGCGGAGCCCATGAAATCTTTGAGAGAGACATGAATTGGATTGATCAATCTAGCGTTATTATCGCAGAGGTTTCTACCCCTTCTCTAGGCGTAGGTTTCGAGATTGCAACAGTCCTCAACCAAGGCAAACCAATCATCTGTTTATACAAAAAACAGGATAATAAAAAGTTATCCGCGATGATTGCAGGCAATAAAAATCTCCATACAATTAAATACGACACATTAGAAGAGGCCAAACAAAAAATAGATGAGTTTTTCTCAAATCTAAAAAATGAAAATCTTCAATGAAACAATAAAACTGAAATCAAACGGCGGAATAGAATTAATAGATCTAAACTCCAAAATAAAAAAATTAGTCAAAGAATCAAAAACTCTAAACGGATTTCTTATAGCTTATATAAAGCACACAACAGCCGGTTTGAAAATCAATGAAAATGAACCAAGATTATTAAAAGATATTTCAAATTTTTTAGAGAAAGCTGCACCTAGGAATAATAAATATTTTCATGATGATATTCACTTAAGAGACTGCCCTGAAAATGAAAGAATTAACGCCCACTCACATCTAAAACATTTTGGACTAAACACCTCAGAAACAATTCCAATAGTTAATGGTTCTCTTGTATTAGGAAAATGGCAGTCCTTATTTTTTGTTGAAGTTGATGGCACTAGAGAAAGAGAAATTCATATACAGATTATTGGGGAATAATTACTTAATTATTACTTAAAAATATATATTCCAGACGACGCATACGTGACAAAGACGCGCGGCCTTTATATACGAGTAAGTCTTAGTACTATACATGGCCAATTTCAACTTTAAACTCCCAAAAACAGCGCATTCACATCTTAGAAAAGATATAAAAATACCTCGAAAGCCAACAAAAGAATTAGCCAGAGTCTTCGGAGATTTGTTAGGAGACGGCCATTTACAAATAGATCACGGGTTGGTTTCTTTTTACTCCAAGGATATGGATGAGATAAAAAAAGAAGAGGCAAGATTTTTTCAACTTTTCGGGATTAAGGGTCTAATATATAAAAAGAGGAAGAAGGAAGCGGATTTTAGTCTTTTCTTCTGTTCTAAAACCCTCTCCCAATTTTTTTATCATCTGGGCATGCCAAATGGAAATAAAACAGATCAGAAATTTCTGATACCCGGATGGATCCTGGATGGAACAGATAAAATAAAAAGTGCTTTTGTGTCTGGTTTTTATGATGCAGAAGGATCAATTTATTCTAGTATTTGGAACAATAAAGTTCGATGGAGGTTATACATAAACCAACATAAAAAAGAAAGTATTAAAGAAAGCGGTTTAAATTTTATGAATCAGATAAAACAATTACTAAGCAGTTTTAACATAACCACTTCTCCTACAAGAATTCAAAAAGCTAGAAGTCGAAAAGATGGAACAAAGATTATCCGGCTATATTTTGAGATTAAAAAAGACAGCATTAATAAGTTTTATAAATACGTTGGATTTAAAAATCCTTATAAACAGAAAAGACTAGTTATATCCTCAAGGCCGGATGCCCAAGCGGTTAAGGGGACCGATATTATAAAAAATAGTCCAACCTGCAGCCCTTTGGTAGATAGCGGTTAATTTTTAAGAAGAAACTTGAAAATCTGCAAATTCGGGGGTTCGAATCCCTCTCCGGCCTAATCAATTTTTAAAATGTTAAATCTCTGTCAAACAAAATGAACCATTCAGATAAAAGATATAACACAGAAAGCACTTCAATTTATATAATCAATGAAAAATACTTAGAAGGCTTCCTAGAAGAAGATGGATTAGACAGAGACGATCTTGAAAAAATACTTGATGGGGAAGAACAAAAAGACATAAACCGCGATTCTATAGAAGAATATCTAGCATCCCATATCTCCAGCATAAGAATAAAATCTTCTCTTCCAACACATATTCAAGCATATCTTAATGGTTTAAGAAAAATAGGATTTGATCATCCAGGATTAATCCCAAAAAGAGCACTAACTCCAAAAACACCAGTTTACGTCTCTCAACAATTCCTAAATAATATCGCAGGTGTTACTAATGGAAGAGTCTTGGGTGCATATGATCGAGATACAGACACAGTATATATCCTTAATACCCTAACAGGAGAAGAACATGACGAAGTTTTAGTACACGAAGATTTCCACAGAAAACATCCAGGATGGTCAGAGCCCCAAGTTAGAAGAGCAACAGCCTTAGCAGGCTATAACCGTTTTCAAGGAGCCTATAATTAAAGCTCGTATCTCCCTCTTTTTCTTATAGACCCTAAATGTTCATCAACATCATAAGATTTTGCTTGCAGTCCTTCAACTATATCCTTGGCAAATTGCACCATTTTTCTTTCCGCTTTAGTATAAGCTTCTAAACTGTCTTTAGGCAAGGTGAATACTACGCTGCCTTTAACACCCCTCCCATCAGTAATACACAATGCCACTCTTTGATCTTTATACGCAACAACCCTATTATCATCATGAATTAATCTAGAGTCACCATCGCTTACAAGCTCCACACGAAGAGGAGATCGCATCTTATTTTGAAAAAAGGGAAACAAATTCAATAAGTCTTCTAATCTTGGTGGGTTAATCATTGTTTTTTTCTACGAATATTAATTTAAAAATTTATCCAAAAAATAAAATAAAAAAAGAAAGTTATAATTTAACTTTCTGTGGCATCGGTTTTGCTTGCATTTTCTTCTTCTTACCAGAAGTAAAGATAAGCTTAATGAAAAATATTGCAACTATCACAAGCACAATATCTACCAATACCCAAATCACTGTTCCGCTATTTCCACCAAGTAGATTACCAACACTAAATCCAGTACCTGATTGAGGAGATTCTCCAGCAACCTCAACATTAAATGTTTCACTGTCAATCAAAGCTCCGCCCTCACGTACAGAAACTGTTCCAGTGTATCTACCAGATTCCAATCCTTCCTCTGCATTTACTGCAAATTGTACATTTCTGCTTTCTCCAGAAACCAATGTAAATGTCTGTGGCGTTACAGATGAAGCCCAGCTAGCTAACAATTCAACTTCAAAAGTTCTAGCTTCAGTTCCACCATTTGTAACTACAGTACTAACTGAAAACGTATTTTCCCCTGTTTTACTAACTGATTGAATTCTTAACACATCAGTTGGAGGTATAACAGGTGGAGTCACAGCGCCTTCAAGAACAGTAAATGTTTCAAATTCACTATTCTTCTCGTCACCATCATCAAAAGTTACAGTGGCTTCAATTGAATATGCCTTCGCATCAGCAGTATCTGGAACCTCAAGGCTAAACCTAAATGTAGCATCATTATCAGAGCTTTCCCCATCGTCTAAATCAACAGGAGTAGATGTCTTATCCCATCCAAGTTCAGGTTCAAATACCCTAACAGTAACCTCATCTTCATTACTTGAACCCACATTAATAGCCTTAACTGCAATATCTACAAATTCTCCAGGTTTTGCACTCGCAGGCAATACAGAAATACTCTGAATTCTTACATCGTGTTTTTCTCTTTCAATATTTATATTAATCTGATCTTCTGCACAGTGTTTATCCTCATCTCCGTTTTCGTATGCTTTTACAAATAAAACATATTCATCATTTTCATCAATATCGCTATCAAATGGAATCTCTAACTCAAGATCAAAGTCCAAATCATCATCTTCTTGAACCTCATCAGGATCGCTCTCTACCCTTTCAATTTCTTCATCTTGATCCATATTATACAAGAAAGCTTCTACAATAACATCTAAATCCTTAGTACCGCTATTGTCCACGTTAACTTCAATTCTTATAGTGTCTCCAGGTGCAAAATCATCTCCATTATCAGGTTCATCTATAGTAATATCAAGATCTCCAAGAGGTCCATCTTTACACAGTTCTGGTTGTATTCTAATATCAATATTAAACTCTACATTAATTGGAGTACCAGTGCCAGAAGTACCAGTAATTTTTAATTTTCCACCATATGTATCTACATCAATATTATTAGGTATGTCCGCAGTCACAGTAATAATCGGAGATTCACCAGGGCTAATAACACCAGGATCTGAGAAACTTAAAGTAATTTCTTTATCCCCATCAGTTAGGTCCACTTCAGAAAGATCATAAACTAATGGAAAACCAGCAGCATTTAATTTAGTACTACCAGTATTCTTTATAGTAAATGTTCCAGTTATAGTATCATCTTCTTGTCCACTGATTGTAAGCGGATTTGTAGTTGTGTATGTTTGAACCTCAAATTGATTAATTGGATTAACAGTAACACCATACACTCTAGTAGCAGTATTCACAGGATTAGAAGTATCCTTAACAATAATACCCGGAGAAATACTTACATAATCTCCCTTTAAGGTAACTGGTAAAGTTAAACTTGCAGTTACACTCTTCACATCATTGTCATCAGGATCACCTGTAGCTTTAAGATTTGTTATAGTTCCAAAAGTTGGAGCAGTTATAATTGTTCCTCCAAGATCCAAATCTGTACTTGTAATCTGAACTAAAGCTATATCATTTGCTCCAGTATTTCTAACAGTAACAGTTATGTCTAAAACATCGCTAGGAACCCCACTTGTAGGATTAACAACAACACTATCGATCTCTAAAGCAGATTGCGCACTTACAAAAGCTAATCCAAGTAGAAGCACCGCGAATATACTTATTATGAATTTATTCATCCTGAACCCCCCAATAATATCTATATTAAAATATCGAGTTTGTAATATATCACCACTATATAAAGGTTACGGTAACTTCCATAATACCTATTTATTACTGCTAGTGACAACCATAAAGAAGGTTTTTCTTGATTCTCTGCAAATTTCTTATTTTTAAAACAAATAGCGACAAAGATATATTTATAAAGTATATCTTGTAGTATATATGTTATTAGAACCCTGAACAACTCACAACTTGCATAGAGATCGGATTTTTGGATTCAGGAGTATTGGAATGCCTGGATAGGCCAAGGATTTATGATTGAAAGGTGTAAGTTAGGATTCGGTAATCTAGATGAACTTAGAACCGAACCAGTTGAAGCATTTCAAGAATATGTTTCGGATAGGATATATCATAACCGTAAGTGCGACATAACTAAAATGCCTCAGAGATTAATTAGGCAGTTAGATAGACTAGTTAAAATTTATAACTCTTTAATTGCCCAAGAAGAAATTGATATTGATAAACTAAGCAGAGTGGTTAACCTGGCCTCAAAAACTATTTACGGTTTTAAGGAGGAAGAAGCTCCAAAAGTTAGTAAATAATCAAACCCCTCTTTATACCAATAACTTCAAACCAATTCGAAGCCAAAAATACCTTTATATAGATACTGATTCTACCATTTTTCTATGACGCAAACAAAATCAAAAAAAATAATTTTCGCAGGAAGTATTATTTTATTATTTTTACTTAGTTTTATTTCAGGATGCGATCAAATACCTGTAGACGTTCCAGACTTTACACCAACAGGAGACGTAGAACTTAAAACATTCTCTTCTTGTTCAGCATTAGACAATGCATTAGAAGAAGCTCGTGAAGCAAGAGGCAAAGCATATGAAGAATCAGCCACGGTTGGCATTGCCCAAGCAGATATGGCTGCAGGCGAAGGGGCTGCAAGCGAAGGATTTTCAGCACCATCAACAGATTATTCACAAACAAATGTTCAAGTTCAAGGAGTGGATGAAGCAGACATTGTTAAAACAGATGGAAAATATATCTACACTCTATCTCAAAACAGCTTAGTTATTGCAAAAGCATATCCAGAACAATCAGCTAAAATAGAAAGCCAAACAACTTTAGAAAAATTCTCACCTCAGGAAATGTTCATCCAAGGTAACAGGCTTTTAATCTTTGGAAGATCTTCTTATGAGATTCCTTCCCCATATCCAAGTCGTTACCCTTATAGTATATCCACTATGTCTGTAAAAGTTTTTGACATATCAGACAAATCAGACCCAGAGATAGTAAGGGACCTAGATTTTGAAGGCAACTACGTTTCTTCAAGAAAAATTGATTCATGGGTATATTTCATATCAAACAACTATCCAAGATACTACGCTGAGCCTGTTGAAATTACTGACGTTCTTCCAAAATTCAGAAATAATGAACTATCAGAAGACTTCGAACCTATGGCCGGATGTGCAGATGTAAGATACTTTGAACCAATAGTTCCAGAAAATTTCTTAACTATCGCTGCAATAAATATGGAAAAAGACCAATCAGAAATTAATAAGGAAGTTATTTTAGGATCTGGACAAAATGTATACGCTTCTAAACAGAATTTATACGTTGCCCAATCAGCTTATCCCCATTTCCGTATGATGAGGGTAATGGATCCTGAAGAAGTGTATCAAGAAAAAACAAATATCCATAAATTTTCATTAAATAGAGGAAAAATAACTTACCAAGGAAATGGACAAGTATCTGGAAGTATACTAAATCAATTTTCAATGGATGAATATCAAGATAATTTCAGAATTGCTACAACAATTGGAAATGTTTTTAGCCAGGAACAAAAATCCACTAATAATGTTTACATCTTAGATGAAGATTTAGATCTAATCGGAAGCTTAGAAGATCTAGCTCCTGGTGAAAGAATTTACTCAACAAGATTTATGGGAAAAAGAGGTTACATGGTAACCTTCAAAAAAGTAGATCCTTTATTTGTTATAGATCTAAGCAACCCTAGAAATCCAAGAGTCTTAGGAAAACTAAAGATACCAGGATTTTCAGATTACCTCCATCCTTATGATGAAAACCATATAATCGGTGTAGGCAAAGATACAGTTGAAGCAACTGAAGAACAAATAGGGTCAAGAAATCTAGATTTTGCATGGTATCAGGGAGTTAAATTGGCTATCTTTGATGTTAGTGATGTTGAAAATCCTATACAAATGCATGTAGAATTAATAGGTGACAGAGGCACAGATTCAGAAGTACTAAGAAATCACAAAGCCTTCCTGTTCGATAGAAACAAAAACCTGTTAGTCCTACCAATAACACTAGCAGAAATACCAGAGGGCGTACAAAATCAACAAGGAAACACCTACGGAGATTATGTCTTTCAAGGAGCTTATGTTTACAATATAAATCTAAATAACGGATTCAGCTTAAAAGGAAGAATCACTCATTTTGATGATGATGAGATCTTTCAGAAATCAGGTTATTACTTTGGAAGCAGTAATTACGCAGTAAAAAGAGCTCTTTACATAAATAACATCCTTTACACAATATCAAATGGAAAAATCAAACTAAATTACTTAAACAACTTAGAAGAAATTAAAGAGTTAGATATTGAATTATTTGAAGAGGATTATTATCCAGCCTATTATTAAAATTTTTAGAGGTAGCTCTATTGTATGACAGAAAAATACGTTATGGTTTCTTTGAATGATAAAAAAGCTAAAGAATTAGCTGAAGTTATTAGTAACGCAACCTCAAGAAAAATTTTAGACTTTTTAAGTGAAAAAGAAGCTACAGCAACAGACATTAGTAAAGCCTTAAACATTCCCTTAAGCACACTAAATTACAATCTTAAAAACCTAATAAAAAACGACTTAATAGAAGTAAAAGAATTCAAGTGGAGCCCTAAGGGAAGAGAGCAGGATATCTACAAAGTAAAGAAAAAATATATTGTCATAACTCCTGGGAAATCAGAGGGATTGCTCTTTAAAGAAGCCTTAAAAAAAATTGTACCAGTCACATTGATAGGATTAATTCTCGCAGGAGGCATAGAATACTTCACAAGAACTAAAAAAGCATTACAAATTCCTTTCACAAGAGAGGTTATTACAAAAACTATTGGAGAAGAAACCGCAATGGTGGGAGAGGCCTCTGCAGGAGCAACAGCAGCCTTAGCAGAAGATGCTGGAATCGCTCAAGATGCTATGACAGAACCAATAGCAAATGTCACCACCCAAGTTACACAAACTTTTAATGAGATTGTTTTACCCAATCCTCACTTCGGCCTATATTTTTTCATAGGCTTCATAATCGCAATGCTACTAATACTAATCTTCTTACATCGCAAAACCAAAAAATAGCAACAATTAAATAACCCCTAAATTACAAAATCTTTTATGGCAATGAAATACTGGGCTCTAAAGCTTACAGGAATACTCATCCTTATTTTTATTCTACAAAGGATTTTTGACCCAGCATTCACTAATCTTTTTGTATTAAGATCTGATATTTTATTATCAAGACCATGGACACTTTTCACAAGCATTTTTCTTCACGGAAGCCTCAGTCATCTTTTACTAAACGGCTTTGGTTTAGCCTTATTTGGCAGTATCCTAGAAAATTACATAGGTTCTAAAAGATTCTTAATCTTATTTTTCAGCTCAGGCCTATTCGCAAGTATCTTCATTCCATTTTTCTATAGCGCAGCATTAGGAGCTTCAGGAGCGATTTTCGGAGTTTTAGGTACATTAACATACTTAAAACCAAAAATGACTATCTGGGTAAATTTCCTACCAATGCCCCTATGGATAGCTGCTATATATTGGACCTTAGAAAACGTTTTAGGCATATTTATACCAGACAATATAGCAAATCTCGCTCACCTAAGCGGTTTAGGCTTTGGTCTAGTCTTCGGATATTTCATTAAAGAAAAAAGTGTAAAAACCAAGCTTAAAAAGAGAGACGATTTAATGGTTACTACAGAAGAACTCGAAGAATGGGAAAATAAGTTTATAAAGTAAAACTCTTTTTATTGATTTGTAAAAATAAGTAAAAAACATTTTGCTTAATTGCTGTTTAGCAACGCAGAGTTCAAAGCAACCGAAAGACTTAAATAAGATTAAATAAGGTTATTTAACTATAATCGGAGGTTAAGATGGTACTTAAAACCTTTAATGTTCAGGAAGAAGTTTATAGTAAATTCTCCAGGTTTTGTAAGGAACATGGTATTAGCATGAGCAAACAAGTTGAAATATTCATGGAATCTCAAGTAGGAGACGAGCAAGAAGTAAAATCTAGTTACCTAAAAAAACTTGGCAAGATTAGAAAAGGAAAATATCATAAGTTCAATACCGTTGCTGAACTGAGGAAGATGATTGAGAATGAGGGAATTTGAACAAAGTGATCATCTCAAGAAAATTCTTAAGAAACTTAGTAAAAAAGATAAGGTGATGTACGAAGCCATTCTAAAAAAATCGATGAAATCATAAATTCTGATGACTCGCATCATTACAAAAATTTAAGACGTGACATGAAGGAATCTAAGAGGGTGCATCTAGGACACTTTGTTCTTGTTTTTAAAGTTGTTGGAGATAAGATCTATTTTGATGATTTTGATCACCATGATAATGTCTATTGAGATTGCTTTGAATCTTCATTCCTGTAATGCAATTTTCTGAACCCTCGCTTTTTCTTTTATTTTTCTAAAACAAAAGGGTTATACACTAGGTAAGATTAATCTTACTTGGTGATTTATATGGATGTTGCTATTACAAAAATTAGTTCAAAGGGACAGATTGTCATCCCTGCCGAAATGAGAGAGAATCTTAACGAAGGGGAGAAATTGCTTATTATAAAGAGTAATGGTCAATTAATAATGAAAAAAGCCAGCGATTTAGATAAAAATCTCAAGGAGGATCTTAAATTTGCAAAGAGAACTGAAGAAGCCTTGAGGAGAATCGAGAAAGGAAAAGGAATAAAGATGGATTTTGATGACTTTATTGAAAACATGAAAAAGTGGTAGAAGTAATTTTTGATCCTGATTTCAAAGAGAAATTTAAAAAGATTAAAGATAAAACTTCGAAAATAAAAATCATCAAGCAGATTCAAAAAATTAAAGAAAATTCTGAAATAGGAAAACCAATGAGGTATGCTCGGAAAGGGACAAGAGAACTATACATCGCTCCATTCCGTTTATCATATAAAGTTGAAGGTAATACTTGTTTATATCTTGGATTTGTATCACAAAGATAAACAATAGCCCTAATATTTACCTTTCAACATGCACTTCTTACACCAAAATTTTAACAATTTTCCACAAAGTTTATAAAAAAACAGCTACATTTACAATGTATATGATTCCTGATGAGATTCTCAACCCTGTTATCGAAGATATTGCCGGAGAAGATGTAATACCCCTTGTACAGCTCATTAAGGGCAAAATAAACGTTTCTGAGTTCAGGATGGCTGAAAAGCTTGATATTACTATCAATCGAGTTAGAAATATGGTCTATAGACTAAGTTCTTATGACCTGGTTGATTCATCAAGAAAAAAAGACAAGAAAAAGGGCTGGTATGTTTACTCCTGGACACTTAACATGCCAAAATTAAGAGACTTAAGCGTAAAATTAAAACTAGACAACATAGAAAGATTAGAGCAAAGGCTTAGAACTGAAAAAGCAAATGATTTCTTTAGATGCCCAGACAAACACATTCGTGCAAGCTATACATTAGCGATGGAACACAATTTTAAATGCCCCGAATGCGGATTAAATCTTGAAAAAGAAGACAATACAAAATTAATAGAAACTATAAACAAAACCCTATTGAAACTAAAACAAGAAGTTGAATTCCTTAGAGAGTTAAAGATAAAACCTATGCCCGAGAAGAAACCTGTTAAACAGATTATAAAGAAAAAAATAAGAAAAAAGAAAGCAACCCTGGAAAAACCAACTAAAAAGAAAAAAATTAAAAGAAAACCGCCAAAAAAGAAATCTTTTAAAAAAGTTAAAAAACCAAAAAACAAATTTAAACCAAAGTTTTCTAAAACTAAACTAAAGAGATCAAGCAAAATAAAAAGATTTTTTTCTAGAAAGAAGAGGAGATAAGTTTAAACAGCCCTAAGAAAACCTTTGACCCGTCTAAAGGCGGTATTGGAAGCATATTGAAAACAAACAATAACATATTTATCCTCTTTGTTAAAAAAAGAGCCATAGCTTGTTTTCTTGTTAAATGTTTAGCATTACTCAGAATATATCCAGCAATAAACCAAAGAACCAAATTAGTCAAAGGACCAGCAAAAGCTATAATCGTAATTGCTAGATTAGACATGAAAGGCGTTAAACTAACACCCGCGTCGTTTATCAAAACAAAACCAGGAGCTATTAACAAAAATGGAGAATGTATCAATTTAAGAAAGATAGCTACACCTAAACCCTGATACCATATATGAAAAGCAGCATTCATACCAAAACCCAGAGCAACAAACTTATGAGCGAGCTCATGTAAAACAATCCCTGGAGCAGCAATTAGCATTGAAAATTTAAAGTCTTGCCAATTAAAACTAAATCTTCCCCTTCTAGTGCGCATATGCTCCGGGGTTCTAATAAAACCTGTAAAAATATATCCTATTGCTACAGTTAAGATTACTAAATTTAAAAGCTCCATTAAACCAATAATAGCCATACTACATTTTCAAATATCTATGTTTAAAACATTTTCTATAGGTATAAAGACAACCGTTATATATTTCAAAGTCTTATTTGTCTAAATGGTAAAAATTCCAGACATAGTTTACAATTCTAATATAAAGAAACACTTAATGGAAAAGCCGGATTTTGCTAAGAAATTAGCTCTCTTCAAGGTAAAAGAAGTGTTTAAAGATGAATTCTTTGCTAACAGCCCTCCATCAGTATTTATCGGGTCGAAATTACCATATCCAAAAGTAAATGTAGGAGTCTTAAGCCCCCCAGAAAAAAAAGAAGACGTTTGGCTTTATGACGCACAAAAATACTGGGCCAATCATGATTTTGACATCCACCAAATAATGGAAATGAGAAGCAGCTTAATCAATTCAAGATTTAAAACTAATGTTAAATCTGTAAGAACAAATAATAACAGATTCTTAGAAATGGCTAAAGAAATAGGAATGAGTTCCAAACCAGTCGATACAGAAGTTAAACTAAAAAAGAAAATAAAATTAAGAGTTAGTTATGATGATACTACCTTACCAATGGGGCCAAGAGGAAATATTGTTAAATTACAAATAGGAAACACAAAAATTTCTCAAAGAGTAGATAAAGTTTATTCTGATACAGACTTAAAAGCAGTTGAAGCAATTAACTATCTTAATAACCATGGTTTCGATGAACACAAATTAAGCCAGTTATTAAGCATCGGAATAATGGGGCAGAAAAAAAGAAGAGTTTTAGTCCCAACAAGATGGAGCATTGTAGCAACCCATTCAATGTTAGCAAATGAGAAATTATCCAGGATTAAAACTTACTCTCTCTTAAACGAGTTTAGGTTCTTTCATGGACATTACTTGGGCAATTACTATTTTATATTGCTCTTTCCTGAAATATATAACTATGAATTATTTGAAACTTATTTACCAGGAAGTTTTTGGAACCCCACAGATAAAATAAACATGTCAACAGACTTTGAACCTTTTAAAGGAAGAACTCAGTATGCAAAAAACAC
>Ga0180007_10000614_pt1 | contig 56499 bp, 56 predicted proteins | sample MM_PC_MetaG_FD_121122 | JGI IMG/M metagenome (GOLD analysis project Ga0180007, IMG submission 121122) | Groundwater microbial communities from the Aspo Hard Rock Laboratory (HRL) deep subsurface site, Sweden - MM_PC_MetaG | ecosystem: Environmental > Aquatic > Deep subsurface > Groundwater...
CCTCAGGTCTCTAGCTAAGCTTATTGCATTCGAGTCTGAATCTGTGTGAAGCACTCTAACTTGAGTTGCGGATCTGTTTTTTGCGCTATTTATTGAGTTACGAATTTCGACAATCATCCTTCCTTGGGGAGCTTTTCCTATGTATTTTACATCTTCAGAGTCATCTGCAAAGATGTAAACACCTCCTGTCTCGTCCAGCCTGGTATAGTCCTTTATCGGCTTCCATCCCTCTTCCCTAATAACTCTAGAGTCGCTTACTTCCCCTCTTTCCCATTTCAATTCTTAAACCTCTCTTCCACCAGAGTATTAGGTGTATCTCCGCTTAAAGGTTGAGTGAGGGTGCGTCGATTTTATGCGGTTACGACGCGGGCTATTGAGTTAACCAGAGAGAAAGGCTCCGCCGCAATGCCCATGATACCCTCTATTTTTAGCAAGTAAACGTTTTCCATACTTTCTTAAAAGGTTACGAAAGAGTTGATTTTTACCCTTTGTAATACCATGTGGTCCACTCAGTTGGTGAAACTTTAAAACACGTGAACCACATTACATTGCTATTTCGATCATACCAAATACCTCCAGATGATACTCCATTATAATAGTTATCGAGTATTTTTGATTGGAATGTAACCCAGTCTAATGCCCTTATGACCTGAGCTTGTGGATATGCTTTTTCGTTATATTCTGTGAAGGTATATTTACATTGATTCAGGGAATATTTCCCCGCAAGAGAACTAACTTTATTGTTGAAGTTATAGCCTTTGTATAAGTATATAGATCCTCCTGCGAATATAACTACAATTGCTACCAACAATACTAAAGTTTTGTTCTTCACACACAAATGTACTGATCATATGAAAAAGAAGATTATGGACTCTAATCATAGTTTAATATTCAACAGTCGAACGCACGTGAACGGTGCGTTTATAGGTATGCGTGTAAGGTGCATTATCGCTTAAAATTTACGTATGTGAACTCTTACGCTTGTAGTACCCGTACTTTTTCAGCTTCCAGGCCTTTTGGGGGTTGGTCCACTCATCCGTCAGGTCCTCCTTCCCTGGGACTATGCGGTAGTATCTCCTCTCGTGCCAGTTGGGCTGACCGGGGACGGGCTCCCTCCTAGCCTCTTCGATGAGCCCCAGCTTCTTGAGGATGTAGATATAGTTGCGCTTGAAGCTGTCGCAGGTGCAGACATTTCGCCCCTCCCGGGCCTTCTTGAGCTCCCTCCACATCTCCTGGGCGTAGCCCTCTCCGTGCTCTAGCAGGTAGTCCCGGATGAAGAGGCTGGTGGGGTGGACGAAGGGCGAGGCCCAGCCCCTCAGCCTAGGTGTCTCTTCCATATCTGTCCCTCCCGAAGGCCAGGTACTTTGCTGCGAGGTGAACGTATGTCCGGGTGGTCTCCACCCTGAGGTGGCCGGCGAACTTGGCCAGGCTGAGTTCGTCGACGACGCCCTTCTCCTTGAGCTCCCTTATCGCCAGGTGGGTTATCCTGCTGTGCCTCAGGCTTTGAAACTTGTAGCCCTCCAAACCCAAGGCCTCAGCCCTCCTATAGAAGGATCTCTGCATCGTGTTGACGCTTACGGGGAAGATAACGTCGCCAAGGTGTTCGTCGAACCTCTTCAGGTACCCGTTCAGGACCTCTAGGCACCAATTGTCGAGCTTCAGAATGTACTTGTTGCTTCGGCTCTTGTGCTTTAGGCGGGTCACGGTGATCTCCCCCGTCCTGGGGTTGAACTCTTCCCTCCTGAGGAGGCCGACCTCACCGACCCTGAGGGCCAAGTCGTATCCGACGCAGAGGACGGGAACCTTGGCTATGAGCTTGAAGGCGGTCCCCTCATCCATCCACTTCGGCTCGGGTGCCTGGAACTCGACTATCGGAGTCCTCCTCTTCATCTCCTGCATGTCCATCAGGTCGAAGAAGGACCTCAAAGCCCAGCCATACCGCCATATCGTCCTTTTCGAGTGATCCTCCTCAAGGCTCTCATACCACCGGGTTATGTCCAGGGGAGTTATCTCGTCCAAGGGCTTGTCAACGAACCTGAGGAACTTATCAACGTTCCCAGCGTAACTTCTGGCAGTACCCTTACTCTTATCATACAACAGGTATTTGTAGAAGTCCTTCGCCAGAGGATGTAACTCCCTTTTCAATACTTTTCAAATTAAATCATTTAAAAACGATCTTTTTAAGATTTGCAATGAAAGATTATTTTATTACAAAGAAAAAAGCTTTTTACTTTAATAGATCAAATAAAAATTATTCAAAACAAATAATTTTTTGTTTTAATATTCTCAGGGCCTTATCCCAGGATCCTATTTGGTGGTAGATGTAGACGATGAAGAATGTTCTCCAGGTTATGAGGATGAAGAATTCTCTTCCCAGGGTAAGATAGGCTTGTTTATGAGTTACCACACTTTTCATCGTCTGCGCGCGCGTCGAGCCCGTTAAGCCTCCATCTTCATTTATTCCGGGGTAGATATGATTTTTTATCACTAAAGCATGTTACACTCTATTAGAATGGTGAGCTTCTTTGGTCTGCTTTAAAATAGACCTCGGCGACCTTCTCGATATCGAATACTCCGGCGATGGGCATCAGATGGCCAAGAGCTTCTACATACCAACTTTGAAGCTATCCAAACGGTATGATCGGGTCTCCGGGTACTTCAGCGTCGGCAGCCTCGTCGTCGTCTCCACGGGTTTGGCTAGGCTGATTGGGAACGAGGGGCGGTTCAGGCTTGTTGTCGGCCTCCACGACTTGGGGTCCGACCTCAGGGAAGCATACATCATCAGCAGAGAGAGGGGCTTAAGGCTTGTGGAGGAGATCGGCGGCAGGATCGCAGCAGACCTTGACTCCGTCGAGGATGTGCTCTCCAAGAGACGGCTTGAGGCCCTCGCATGGATGCTCGCGGATGGATTACTGGAGGTCAAAGTAGCGGTCCCGAAGCGCACCTTCATGGGAAGAGGGAGTGGGATCTTCCACCAGAAGCGTCTGCTATTCTACGACGAGGATGGATGCATCGTGACCGCCACAGGCAGTGCCAACGAGACTCGGATGGCGTGGGAGCAGAACGGGGAAAACCTCACCGTCTTCATGTCCTGGATGCCGGGGCATATGGAGTACATCAACCGTCACCGTGACCGGTTTGAGGCTCTCTGGGGAGACACGGACCCCGACTTTTTCGTGTTCACGCTCCCCGAGGCGGTGGAGAAGAAGCTGAGAGAGAAGTATTATCCCAGCAGCCCCCCGTCCCGCGACCCCGAGGAAGATCAAACGGTTACCCTACTCAACTATGAGGCCTGTGAAAGGCTTGTCCCAGCCGCCAGGCTTATTCAGAAGCTGGGAGAACTGAGGAGCTTAACCCACCTGGGACTGGGGCCTGTCAGGCTCTACCCTCACCAGGTCTATGTTATGGACTTCGCCTTGAATCGGTTCCCTCACCGTGCCCTCATCGCTGACGAAGTGGGCCTAGGGAAGACCATCGAGGTGGGAGCCGTGGTGAAGCAGCTCGTGGAGCGGGGCTCTGTCGAGAGAGTCTTGGTGTTAGCCCCAAAGAACGTTACTAGGCAGTGGCAGGAGGAGCTATGGTACCACTTCAACCTGCCTTTCTGGCGCCTCGAGACAGGGCCCAAGCGCCTAATAGGCCCCGACGAGGACGAGGAGAAGGCGATAAGGTTGGAGGACTCTAACCCCTTCGACAGACCCGGCGTAGACCTGATGGTGGCGTCATGGCACTATGCCCGGGGATCACGGCGTAGGGAGCCCGAGCTCCTCAACTCTCAGAGACTGTTCGATCTGGTGGTGGTGGATGAAGCCCACTCAGCGAGGAGGACCCGGTCCGGTAGGGAGAACAGGCCCACACTTCTCAACGAGCTGTGCATGGAGTTGAGCATCATGAGCCCACACATGCTCCTGGTCACCGCGACCCCAGTCCAGCTCAACGCCCTAGAGGCCTGGGACCTCCTGAGGATCCTGGGGCTCGGCGGCCCATGGGCTCACGAGGACAGCTTCAAGAGGTTCTACGGGCTGCTCCACAGAGGTAGTGACGACTTGGATGAGTGGCGGTTCGCTTTCAGCCTCGCCTCTTGGGTGGGCAGGAATTACCTATCCGACCAGGAGCTTGACGCCCTCGTGAGGAGCATAGTCGCCGACCCTTTGGATGCCGTCGAGGTCCTCAGGGAGATCAGACAGGAGGGAGACGCAGGTAGCGTGATCTCCGGGTTCATTAAGGGGAATGGGGACACCGTGAGATCCCTGCTGGTGGCCCTGAGCCCGGTCCACTGGTTCATGGTGAGGAACAACAGGAAAAGGCTCAAAGAGGCGGGCTACACGTTCCCCGAGAGGGTTCCCAAGGAGGTCCCCGTGGAGCTTGAGGAGAGACACCGGAGGATTCTGGAGGAGCTCGACGAGTACCTACGCCTCTGGTACGGCCTCTACGAGAGGATGGCCTCCATCAGTCATAGAGGGGTCTTCGGCTTCGTTCGTTCAGTCTACCATCAGCGTTTCGTGAGCAGCTTCACCGCCGCTTACCTCACCATCAGGAATCGGCGGATGTTCTTGGAGGCCATATTACGGGGAGACTATGAGGCTCTACTCCGGGTCGCTGAGAAGCTCCTCGAGGAGGTGGACTGGGAGGGAGACGAGATGGACATCGTGGAGGCCGCCCTAGGGCTCCTCGAAAAGTCTGGGGGGAAGGAGGCTGTAGAGAGGGAGCTGGAGAGGGTCAGGGACCTGGAGTATAGGCTCTCAAAGTATGCTCCGGGGAACGTGAGTGTGGATGATCCTAAGATGAGGGCGATCCAGGGTCAGGTGGAAGAGCTTGTGGGGGAGGGGCGGCGGGTCCTGGTCTTCAGCAAGTACACGGACACGGTTGATGCGGTGGTGGAGTTCCTCGGGAGGAGGAGTGGTGTGGGGTTCTCGGGCATAGGCGTTTACACTGGGGCAGGGGGCAGGCTCTACGACCATAGCGTGGGAGACTACGTGAGGGTAAGCAAGATGGAGGTTCGGAAAGCCCTGGATGAGGGGAAGATCAGTGTCCTCGTGTGCAGCGAGGCGGCATCCGAGGGTTTGAACCTTCAGGCCGCAAGCGCGGTTGTCAACGTAGATATGCCGTGGAATCCTGCGAAGGTGGAGCAGCGTATCGGCAGAGTGGATAGGCTGGGGCAGCAGGCCGACCGGGTGCTGGTCAGAAACGTATGGTATCCGGAGAGCATCGAGGCGGAGATGTACAGGAGGCTCTTCGAGAGGGGAGAAGTCTACAAGCTGGTGGTGGGGCCCGCACAGGAGATCGTGAGCGAGGCCTTGAGGCGAGCTCTGGATGAGGATGCCAAGGGCGAGAGGCTGCGGACCCTGGTGGAGGAGACGCTGAAGAAGATAGATGAGGTGAAGCTGGGCGAAGTCGAGGCCTTGTCTGGTCGCATGTGGCTGGGCGGCGGTTCAAGGGATGAGAGGATCATAGGCCTACTGGAAAGATTCTTCATCATGGCCACTGAGGCCTTAGGATTAGAGGCGAGGAGGGAGGGGGACTCTCTCTTCCTCGGGGAGGACCCTAGGATACCAAAGGAGCTGATGGGGTGGAATGGGGTCAGCGTGGAGGTGGGAAGGCCCAATGCCCTGACGGCTGCCCACCCCTTAGTCAAGTGGATTGCCGAGAACGTCGTCGAGTGCGGTGAGGGTTTTCCGGTATCAGAGAGGAGCCTGTTCATGGTCCGTGGTCACGATGGTCAGGGGACGTTGATGTCTATAGAGTATGAAGGTGGGGCTCCTATGCTCCTCAGGGACATCGACGCGGTGGCGGAGGTCTTAGAGGGGTACCTGGAGGAGGAAGGTTGATGGCGGAAAAGTGTTCCTGCCGTGTGAGCGCGGAGGCTCAACTGGAGTATGCCTTGGAAGAGGCGAGGCGGGCTCAGCGGGATAGGTTGAAGCGTCTTTCTCTATTTCGAGAGGGTATCAGGGACGGAGCTCATGAAGTTGCTGCCCGCCGCCTGTTCATGGCGGGCGTGTATGGTGCCTCACTTGACAATGGCTTGGCCAAAGATCCTGATGACGGGATGATTCATGAGGCCCTCGCGAGGCGCGTCGAGGACCGGGAGAAGCTATACAGGTTCTACGGTGAGAACAGAATGCTTGTCCAGGAACAGGGAAGGTTCCTTAATGTGGAGCGAGTGCTCCGGGGGGTCCTGAGGCGGAGGCGTGGAGTGGAGGGTAGACTGACTGCGAGGGCCATGGCTGAGCTTGACAATGCTGTCCGTGCCCTTGATCGGCTGGATAGGCTTGGTAAGATGCTGGAGACTTGGCGGGAGGGGCTCCGCCTGGAGTCGAGGGTGGCCTTAGAGGTTATCGTGGACATGCATGAGCATTCCCAGCCTACTCTTCCCGGACATAGTCCATGAGGCTCTCCCCTTTTCTTCTGGTAACCTCGGGTCTGTGGCCGAGGGCCTCTAGGAGGCTTTTCACGGTTCCAGCCTCGGAGGAGAGATCTTTAGCCGAGTCCTCGCCGCTTCCTGCCTGGGCTAGGACTCTGAGGACTGCGATGTACCCCGAGTCAGCTGTGTCCCTACCTGTCCTCTGGAGGAGTTCTGTGACAGCGATAAGTCCTCTCTGCTCATATGCAACCATGGAGGCATGCACCACATCAATGAGGCTCATGAGGCCCTCGGCGTTGTTGGGGTTGATGACTCCTTCCTCGACGCGTTGATGAGCCGTGAGGATCTCCACCTTTCCACCCTTCTTCCGGATTAGCCCTCTTCCCACTTTTACGTCGAGGTTGTCCACCGTCACGTTTCCGCCGAAGACGGTTGTAAGCCGGGCTAGGTCATAGTCCGCCTCAAGCCCTGGGAACTCCCTTATCAGGTTGAGGTAGGCGATGGTATCTAGGTCCGTGGCTGGGAGGTCGGCGGTGAGGTGTCGGTTCACCACCTCGGCTACAATGGTCAGGGCGTCGCCGGGGTTCTTCACGTTCCCTGTAGCGTCTTTTACTAGGCCGTAGTCCGCGAATTTTCCAAGGACGGGTCCGTAGACGCTCACTAGGAGATCGGGCCCCGTGATGCCCAGCTCTGCGTGCTCTTTAACTTTTTCCTCGGCGGCCTGGTAGAGTTCGCGGATTACCTGCTCCCAGAGGCCTCGTCTCTCTTCACTTTGTTTCCTGCAGCAGAGGAGCACAGTGGCCTTGAGCACCCCTTTACCTGTTTTTCCGAACTTCCTGCTGGGCTCCGTGAAGACGGGCCAGCTGGCGGTGAAGGTGAAGCCTGCGTTAATAAGTGCCGTGGCGAGGCTTGCCCAGGCTTCTGACTCCCTGTGGGTGAACATCACGGTCATGACGCCGTCGTCCTTGAGGACCCTTCGCATGTCCCTGAAGCAGGCCTCCATCTTCGCCTCGTAGTGCCTCGTTGCTAGACGCTTTGCGACGCCTCTTTTACCTGCTTCTCGGAACAGCGCGATGTTGGCGACGGCCTCCTCACGTTTCTCGGTGAGCACATCCCGGAAGGCGTCAGGATATATGTCTCCGACGATGCGTTTAAGCCAGACATAGAAGAAGTCCGAGACCTCGGCGTACATCACGTTAGCATGGTATGGCGGATCAACGACGATACACTCGACACTCTCATCCCCCAAAGGAATGGAAGCGGAATCCCCACAGAATATTTTAACATTCCCTGGATCCTCAGGTAGATATTCTATTAGTTCACTCAAAGAATCAAGCGTTTTTTGTTGAGCCCAGGGCCATAATGTTTCACTATGCTCAGCTTCAGCATAGCTTGTTTTAAAAGGAAAAGCCTGCATATCCATTGAACCGGTTATCACTTGGCGATCAGCTCTCCATCTTGTCAGTATATTGTTATAACTGATGCAGCTATCGAACACAATCCCAGCGTATGTAACTACTGCTTCAGCGAAGCCTCGGTCCTCATCGTTTCCAGCTACCGATATTATTCTACGCTTTTCCTCCAGCAGTTTCTCAAGGTAGGTCAGGTGGGATAGCAACTGGCGAGGATTATACATATCACACCATCGAGGCATTCCATATCGAATTGGCCTAGAGTCTCCTGCTTCTTCCGGATATTTTTCAGTGGGTACGAGTCCTTGTTTCTCCCATTCCGGAAGCTTCTCCTGAAGTCTTTTCTCTGCTTTCTCAGCTGCTCCCAAATCAAGCGATGTTGGTGTTCGAAATATCCATCTTCCTCTTTTTCCTTCTTTTCTTTTCGAATTAATACAATATAATTGGTGACCCATCTTACCTGACTGGGCTTCCACTTTAACAGCGTCACTATCCACCACTCTACCACACCGGGGGCATATGGCCTCCTTCCTCACATCGGTGCCATCATAGGGATCATACCCAGAAGCCCGGGGGTTCCTCACCATCTCGAAGCCACAAACATCACCTTCGTCCTCCTCAGGAATCTCAAGTTTCACAGCGACCTCCTTGCTCCCACCGCCACCCCTCACGATCCACCAGTTAGGGGACATGGGGATGCTCAAGCCACAACTAGGACAGCTTATTGTCCTTGACCATAAATATCGATAAATCTGCTCTCCTTTTTCATTTAGAAAATATTCCTCTAATTCAGTCACAGCAGCTTTATGTACATTAGAACAGAACTCCTCAACTGCAGGAAGGAGTCTAGCGCCATACTTAGCTGGGTACTCAACCGTCGCTTTTAGGATCATGTAGGCAACGGGGTTCAGGTCCCCAGCAATTGTCGGGAGTCCCAACCTGACAGACTCAAATGGGATACTGCCTCCACCCGCCATTGGGTCGAGGATTACGGGAAACTTCCCCCAATTCTTCGATAATTCGTCGTGTAACCATTTGGTTTCATTTTTTGTAGGGGTATGGGTGTAGGCTCTTTTCCACTCAAAGGGATTCTTCTTCAGTCGTTTACCCTCACTCTTAGCTCTCTCAAGCAGCTTGGCGGCACCCACAACGTCCCGATTATGAGGGATACCGAGGATAGGGAGAACCTCATCTCTCTCGGCTTCGCTGCTAAGCAAGGAAAAAAGAATGGAAGCGCGTGAGGTAGCTAAGGGTCGGCGGGCAAACCAAACATGAAGAAAATACAGTGGGGGTAAGGCGCTACTCGCACTTCTCTCCCTTACGCTCTCTATGCTTACCTCGCCAATTGGGAACCATTCATCTATTAGTACTCTACGAGAAACGCCCATTGAAACCAATCCTACAATGATAGTTATTTTATCTATCACTTAATCTTTATAGTTTTGATTGAATATGTCTCTTAACCCTGTATGGAGTCCTGACTCCTGCGTCCCGCGGAACGAGATACTCATGGGTAAGCTCACAGAGGCGGAGCTTGCCTTGAGCCTCTCAGCCGTGGTAGAAGGGAGAGCCAGACCGCCCTACGACGACCCCGCCACCTTCTACGAAGCCACACACATGACCCGGAATCTGGAGATCATCCTCGAGAACATACTGGGACGCCTCACCCACACCAAGGCAGAGGTGAACCCTATCATTGTCCTAGACGTAGGCTTCGGAGGCGGGAAGACCCACACCCTCGTCGCCCTCTACTACGCAGCCAAACACGGTGGAGACTCCCGGCTTCAGCCTTACATGGAAGGGCTCCCCAGACCCGTGAATGTGAGGGTCGCAGCCCTCAGTGGAGACGACTACGGGGAGGACGGGATAATCCACAGGGGGGAGGAAGAGATCAAGACCTTCTGGGGGGACCTTTTCTACCAGCTGGAAACCTATAGGCAGCATCAGAGACTGGACAGGGAGGAAGCTCTTCCCACCCTCCAGCAGACCCGTGACGGCCTCGGCGCGGGCCCGGTGCTCATCCTCTTGGACGAGCTCCCCTCCTACATGCAGACCGTGTCCGGCAACCCCGCCAAGTTGGATAAGACCGTTCAGTTCCTCCAGCGCCTCGTTTTAGCCGTTTCGGAGAAACCCGATGCCGCCCTCGTCTTCTCCATTGCCGAAGACGCTTATCGGAGCCAAGCCGAGAGAGCTCGCCGAGCCATCTCAGACGCGGCCAAAGACGCCATGACGGAGACCCGGGCCCACATCCGAAGGAAAGAACTCATTCTCGTACCGGTACGGGAGGAGGACGTGGTCCACATCCTCAAGAGACGCCTCTTCAGAGAAGTAAACACTGAGCATGCTGAAGCAGCTGCGAATGCATACCATGAGCTATACAACGGCCTCGCCTGCCCCGACCAATATAAACGCGCCTCCTTCAGTGAGGAGATAAAGGTCTATTACCCTTTTCACCCCAGCCTTATCCACACTCTATACGAGCGCCTCGCCACCCTGGACAGATTCCAACGGACTCGAGGCGCTCTGCGCCTCCTGAGCCGCACAGTCAGAAGGATCTGGGAGGAGAAGGAACCGGACGCGACGTTGATACACCCCTTCCACGTGGACCTCGCGGACCAAGGCATAGCCAACGACCTCACCGAGGGCCTCGGGGAGTCCCGGCTGAGGAACGCCGTCGAAGCAGACATCTGGAGGGAAGACGGCTACGCCACCGCCCAGGAGCTTGACCGCCAGTCCAGTGCCCACTGGGGAGCGCCCCTCGTCAGACGGACCTGCAACACCATCTACCTGTACAGCCTTAGCGCCGGCAGAGAGGGCTCAAAAGGGATCCACGTAGACGATCTGACGACTCTATGCACCACCCCAGTCAACCGCGACCACTTCCTGAGGCTTAGGGACACCGTACTCCAACTCCTATTCGACAACTTCGGCTACGTTGAGAGGAGGGGAGAGCACTTCCAATTCGTGAGAGAGCAGACCCCGGTGAGGATCATCGACAAGCTCAGCAGAGACATAACTGATGAAGAGGCCACCCGGGTCATAAGGGAGAACCTGGCGAAGTTCTACGCGGGCGGAGTCCCCTGGCTCCACGTGGAGCTATTTCCTTCATCCCCTGCCGTAATCCCCGATGAACCTTATGTGGCTGCGGCCATTCTCAACCCGAATCTGTACATTGTTCCTGAGGCTGGTGACGTTGGAGAGCAGGTGGAGGCTTTCCTACGGTACAGGGATGAGCAACGTCAGCGCCACAGGCACAACTTCAATACCACCTTCATTGTCGCAGCGATCCACGAACGCATGGGAGCCCTTCTCAGGTCGGCGAAGCGTGTCTGCGCTGCCCGTATGGTGAGGGATGATCTCTTAAAATATGATATACAGAGAGACAGGAAGTCAGAAGTGGAGGAGTATCTGAGCCGCCAAGAGGGTGCTCTCTACGATTACACCCGGGCGGCGTTCGCGAAGATCGTCTACTACGAGTCCGCTAACAAGGTCAAGACGAGGACCCTAGACTCGGTGGGGTACGCAGACGCCAAGAACGGGAGGGACATCCTGGCCCACTATTTGAAGGACGTCCTCCACAAAGTACGCGATGCTCCCCTCGACCCCGAGTACGTGTACGAGTACGCTTGGCCTTCAGGCTCTGGCTTCATAAGTACCAGGAACCTCCATGGCCAGTTCCATCAGGTGGCTGGATTGATCGCTCCTTCGACGAAGACTCTTTTCCAGCAGACCGTGATGAAAGGTGTTGAGGATGGGCTGTGGGTACTGAAGCAGGGGGAACAGGTCTATACAAAAGACAAGCCCCCAGGCCTGGTCAGAGTAGACGACTCCGCCCTCCTTTACACCATCGAGGAGGCCGAGAAGATGGGCCTCCTAGAAATCGAAGGCTCCCAAAAGGAGACCGACACTGGACCCAGGAAGGGGCCCATTCAGAGGGCGTTATTCAGGAGGCAGCTCAGCTTCGCAAACAGCCCCATGGAGAAGCTGGTGGAGAGCCTGGGAACAGTCATGAAGCGGGATCGATACCCAGTCCTCAACGAGGCGACTCTGAGGGTCAGCGGGAACCTCGCGGCCGTCCTACAGATCCAGAACCTGCTGACCCGGCTAGCACCGGAGAAGGGGGTCCAAATCGAGCTCAACGCCAGGATCACGAGGGCTCACTCGCCCAGTTACTCTTTAACCTTCAACCTGGACAAGGACGACGCGTCAAGGGATGAGGGGAGGAACATTCTGGATACAGCCTGGAGGATGAAGGGGGTGGACGCCTCGGACTTAACCCTCAGAATCTCGTGGCCCGACGGAACAGATATTGACTCGGCGTCCAGGATTCTCAGAAGCCTAAGTACGGGCTCGCAACCCTTTATAGCGAGCATGGAGGCAAACGTCTCGAGGAAGCCAGGATGACATACAGGTACGTCTTGAAATGGAGGAAAGCCCCAGGCGAGTACATCTCAGTTGAGGCTTGGCCAAGGGACAGGAGCTTAACTACTCCCGAGGAGCGGGGCAAGCCCAGCTTCACCATCGGGAAACTGGAGGGGACGCGGAACATCATGCTCTGGATGATGGTGGAAGACTTGGCTGGAAGGTTTGGGTCGAGGAAGAGAGGGCGGCTGACCCGAGTAGAGCTTCCTCCGGATGACATTGGAGCGGTGGCGAAGGCTTACCGCGTGGGCCTGGCTGCGGCAGCACTAGCTACCATAGAGTCGGAGGAGGCGGCTGAAAACGCCTTGAGATATATCACCCGGGCTACTCAGGAGGAGATCTGGTTCTGGGCCAGCAAGTTTCTGGGGGTTGTCGATGAGGGTATCAAAAGGGAGAGGGTGATCGAGGCCCTCTCCATCATCAGCACCGCGACATAAGGACCCTAGTAGAAGGCGTATGAGCGTATCAGGTCCGTTTACGGTCTCTCACACTGACTTCCTGCGAGCATAAGATGCGCTTATTCTCAGGATATGAACAGTGAGAGCAGTCCGGATCCAGCCTACATAGCTCAAACCCCATCGACACAAGAAACTCCCGTATTTCTTCATCTATCCCCAAGACTTCAACTCTCCCACTCTCGATGCTAAAAAGTGCAGAACCCTTACGCCGTCCTCATTTTAAGCGAGCACTCTAGGATCTAAAGCCCTCAGCCACATGCCGTTGATACATTTCCTCCACTAAGCGACCGTCCCTGCCTGACGAGGAACGCCCTTCGCCGCACCTTCTCCCGGAGCACGGCGATGTGGGGCAGGGGCACGTAGCTCTCGGGGAGGCTGTTCAGCCTGAGCAGCTCCGCCAGGGCAATGGAGTCGACCCGGTCCGTCGCGCGCGCCTACTGTTGTAAAGGCGGAACTAAGGAACATTGTCGCAGTACAGCATCTTAATCAACCTGTAGACCTTGAGGAGTTATCCCTTCTCACTGATGGCATCTATGAGCCAGAACAGTTTCTAGGACTCATCCTTAGGCAGGAATCACCTAAAGTAACCTACCTCGTCTTCGGTTCGGGCAAAGTCGTGATCATAGGCAGTAGAAGCGCGCGCATGTAAGTCTTAACTGGTAATAAATCCTATTAAGTTGAGAAGGGATAGAGAATTTGCGGAACATAAGAAATACTGGTTAACTGTTGATAGAATAACTCTGAAATGTACTTTACACTTTGAAGGTTGTAAGTTTATTGATGTTGCGAGGCGCCGTTCTAAGTGGAAATGATTCGGTCATTTAACGAAGTGGGGTGGATGGTTGGAATTCAATTCAAAACAAGAAGCTATTAATTATTATAATGAGGAATGGAAGCCTAGAGAATTTAAGCTATCTCTTGGATGTAACTGTATTAAGTCTCGAGTTAAAATTCGCGTAGTCTTAAACGATGATTTTACTCATTCTACGGCGTAAGTTTAGGTATAGGTGTTATTTATGAATCTTTCATTCTACGGTGGCGTAAACGAGATCGGTGGCAACAAGGTCCTCCTCGAGGCCGGGACTAAGCAGATAGGCAGGGAAATCTAAAACTTAAAACCTAGGCCGATAATAGATCGATGTGCGTGCACCTCTAGGCGTATGATAGATGGTGAATAGCGGTATGTGGGCGGAGAAATATAGGCCAAGAACACTCGATGAAATGGTGAACCAAAAAGAGATAGTATCAGGGCTGAAGGGGTTTGTGACTGGGAAAAATATGCCTCACCTCCTCTTCGTGGGACCCGCAGGCGTCGGTAAGGTCACCAGCATCTTGGCTTTGGCATATGATCTCTATGGATCTGGCTATAGGAACTACATCATGATGCTGAATGTAAGCGATGAACCGCTTCTTAGTACGCCGAGGAAAAAGGAGGAAGTCGACGAGTACATTACAAAGCTGAAGAATTTCGCTAGGACAGCTCCTATAGCTAGCCCCGTAAGCTTTAAGATGATAATCATGGATGATGCAAACAGCCTTCTAAACAGTCTTCAGCAAGCATTCAGACGCATCATGGAGATGTACACAAGCACCTGCCGTTTCTGTCTATTAAGCACCAATTCCGAGGCCATCATCGAACCTATAAAAAGTCGATGCAGCATTTTCAAATTCAGCCCCCTTAATGAGGAGAACTCTAAAAGAGTTCTAGCTGGAATAGCTGCCAAGGAGAACGTGGCCATCGTAGAGGAGGGACTGGACATCCTATACGAGGCTTCAGGGGGTGACATTCGTAAGGCAATTAATCTGCTTCAGGCGGCGGCCACCAGTAGCGGTGGGGCGGTAGACGATGTTGCTGTTTACAAAGTCCTCAACAGGTTGAGGTCAGCCACGGTGAGGAGGATGATCAGCCTAAGTCTAAAAGGCAATTTCATTGAGGCACGGGAGGTCCTCCGTAGTCTCCTTATCGATGAAGGGCTGAGGGCTGAAGACATTCTAGAGACGACCTATAATGAACTAATGCGTATGACTGAAATCAGTCCACACTTGAAAATTAAGCTCACTGACTATGTGAGTAAGGTAGATTACCTTCTCACCCAGACAGGGAAACGACATGAGATCCATCTAGCCGCACTCCTGGCCCAACTCGGTCTCTTAGGAGAAAATACGAAGAGATGAGCACGCTCTAGCACACCGATACGCGTGTGCACGCCTTGGAGAAAAAACCCTGTTCGACCACAAGTCAAAGACTCTGGACTGTATACGCGTAAAAGAAAAAAGGGTAAAAACCTGCGAGAAGGTAAGAGAACCCGCCCACAGGCATGGCTAAGGCTTAAGAGATGATACCTATCCACACTGAGCACTCGAAACTCTTCAAGCTAATACACGATAACGTTGAATCCCCCAAAATAAAGTATTAAAAATCCATAAAAACTAAGTAAAAATTTGATCTTCGTTTTAAAGTAAAGGTGCCCCTGTATGGAAGGGATCACAGTCTCCGAGGTCATTCTGGATGTCGATAGGTCAGCGGTAACCATCAACGGCCTACGAATAGAAGACCCCAAGTTCTACAACTGCTTGGTTGAGTTGGGTGAGGAAGCTCGGATAAACTTCGTCGAGAGGGCATTACACGTGGGCTACGTAGTGCTCCAGGTGATGGAAACCGAGACGCGCGTAGACTACGTGCGCCTGGAGTTCGAGCGCATGCAGAACGAGGTCGAGTCGGAGCTTGAGAAGATTTTCTCGGAAAAAGGCTCCCTTCTGGTGGCATTGAACCAGTTCTTTGGCAAAGATGGGGAATTAAAGCGTACCCTGGATGGTCACTTCGGTGAGAAGGGGAGCGTTATCTATAAAATACTTAACCCCGACGACGAGTCCACCCCATTGGGGAAGTTCAGGAAGCAGCTGCAACAGGAGTTGGATGCTGACAGGGACGGCACCGCCTTCAATAAACTCAAGAAAGACATGGACAATGGATTTGAGAAAGTTCTCATAGCACTGGGCGCTGCAGAGGCAGCTGAGGAGGAGCGCGAGAAGGGGACGGCGAAGGGAGGGGACTTTGAGGACTACGTCTACACCGTCCTCGATCTTATCTCCAGGGATTTCGAGGACACCGTCGAATTCGTCGGCGACGACGATGGACCCCTGGGGAAGGTGGGCGACGTCCTCGTTCGCATAAACCCGAGGGATACGGGGAATGTGGAAAGGAACATAGTGGTAGAGGCCAAGAACGCCTCGATAACGTTAAAGGGGAAGAAGAGCTTCCTCAAGGAACTCGACCAGGCGAAGGAGAACCGGGGCTCTCACTACGCAATCGGCGCGGTACACGAGTCGAGGGTCCCGGAGGCCATAGGGTCCTTCAGGAGATACGACGGGGAGAAAATCATCTGCAGCGTCCCCGTGGACGACGATCCGCTGGCTCTCGAGATCGCGTACAAGGTCGCTCGCGCAGAGTTGGTGCTCTCCATCATGAGGGAGGAGGTAAGGTTAGATCCCTCAAAGTTGAAGGATAAGGTGATGGAGATTCAGGGTCAGCTCGACGTCATGAGGGCGGTGAAGAGCGCCTTAACTGGGGCGACGGGGAAGATAGAAGATGCGAAGGGAGACCTGAAGAAAATGGAGACCTCCATCAGAGAGATCATAGGCGAGATCCTGGACATGGTCAAGGCAGGGGAAGAGGGCTAATTAGCTTTCATATCCTTATTTGTGCTAAGCTTTCTCGAGGTAGACGACATCGGAAACCGTCATCTCCTTGAGTTCTGGCCCTCTCACTTGGATACTATGGTAATGGACTCTAACTTAGTTACTTCATGGAAACCTAGGTGTAGCGCGCGCGGCAGAGAGCGGGCCGAGGCCAGAGCTAGGATTGAGGAGTGGCTGAGAAAGGCCAAAAGGTGAAGATCATTTATAACATGCTTTGTATCCCATGGTATGTTCCCACCTTTCTGGTCGTAGCTTTGGTCGTGTTTACGGCCTGGTGTCGCAGAAGATTCCCGTATCGAGAAGCCCACTCTCTTTGCAATGAAGGGGCACTATCCGTAAATAAGGACCAACGGAAGAGTTGAATGAATCGCTCACAGATACGCTTGTGCAAAGCTATTATCTCTTACAATTTGATTTCTTCTAAGAAAAGTCTTGAGCACATGGTTTACAAGCCTTTCAAAGAAGTGAGGATATGGTATAAAATATTTTGTATCCCATCTCTTTTCACCTTTTGAGATACCAAGCGAAGAAGATATTTCCTCACCATTTATTGGTATTGAAAAAATGTATGCGGGAAACGGCTCTCCATTGTGAAGTGTTTTTGATCTTTGGTCATAAATTCGCCCTAAAAGACTAGCAAGTTCCTCGCACTTTATTTTTCCATGAACTGGTCTTTTTTGGTCAGCCCAAAAAGTTTCCTCGGTATAGTCGAGTATAAAGTCTTTAAATCGACGTTTGCTAAATGAGTATGCTTTCACAATAACCTTTTCAATATTACTACGCAATCCTGCATCATCTATGGCACTCACATACTTTTCGAGTTTTTGATTATTCAAATCAGCGATTGTGACATTCCCAATATCGAAGTCTCGACTCAATGTTTCAATTGCCGAGACTAAATCTATGTAAGCCATATCTGGTTGATCATCAATTAGTGAAAGGGCTCGATGATAAAACTTAGTAGCTAAGATAAATCTTTGATGATATATCCTGTTAAGTCCTTCAGTCAATTGAAACCAATCAGTCAGATTGTGAAGGCTACTTTTACCTAAAATAAGCTGCTTGTCAAGCCATTCCTTCCTCTTGGAAATGAAGTGTGGAACATCATTCCAACGTACAATCGGTCCAAGTTCTAGTCTCCTACGGAGAAAAAGAGAGGCAAGATATACAAATTCCTCAGCAATACTTCCTCCATGATAAAATCCAGAATATTCTTCAGGCTTCTTTGGTTGATAGACAGCGGGATAGACTTTTTCACGCACACGCAGGCATAATTTTCTTTCTTCACCCTCGTATTTAGATGAAAATTCCCAGATACTGCACTTATATGGGTCATAAGTCAGACTACCAACAATGTCAGAATCTGCGATAATTTCATATTCTGTGACTTGAGTTTGGACATCTACATCTTTAAGAGCCTCAATATTTCTAATGAAATACAATCTCTTATCTTCGTTCAAAATGGGTCTCCCTCGGGCTGACTATCGTTAAGAGGAATATAAGATCAACGCCAGAAGTGAAGTAGGTCCCAAAAAACTGTGATAATTGGCAAAATCAGCTGAGTAATGTTATACCCAACAGTAAATTATCATAAAGAAGATATGAAAAAAGGTGTGAGCTTATCTCAAAGGTTCGTAGATAATCCTTCCATTATCATCCAATTCGACGAAGAACCTTGTTCCTTTTTCATAGCCTGCTTTCTCCCTGATCCGCTTAGGTATGACCACTACAATAGTCTCGCTCTTCTTCCTATTGCCAACTCCATATGCTTTTACCATCTCTACAACTTGATCCAAAGCCTTTTCCTCCACGTAGATAGAGTAGATAGGTTTTTTAAGTAAATCGGTAGATAGAATATCTACGGAGGATACGAATTGAGTGACAAACATCAAGCTGGGACGGCTATCATCGGCGGATTGGTTGGTGGAGGTATCGTTTGGTTGCTTACCCGACCAAGAGTCGAAAGCCTTGAGAAAAGGGTGACTAAGCTGGAGCGCTTGGAGTTTAGAGTTCAGGAGTTTGAGGAAATGTATCATAGTGATGTTAATAGGATTGAGAGCGAATACAAGTTCCTCTGGAGCAAGATCGAGGACTTACAGAAGGCCACATCCCGAATCCCAGAGATGAGGGAGAACCTCGAATTGCTACGTTCCAGACTTGAAATGGTAACAGACTCTAAGCTAAGAGAGAAAGGCTACCACTTGGCTCATGTAGTATAGGATTTGCGAACATACAAGCGTAACTTTGAGGTATTGAAATGGAAGTATCAATAAGAGGTCTGTTAGAAAATTTGATAGATGATTTGACATCTGAAAAAGGTCTTCATACTGCTTTTACAGTTATTGGAGAGTTTAAACCGATTGTGAAATCGAAGCAAGACGCAGTTTTTGGCTATATAATTGGCGCGGCTTTTAGCAATTTTGCAGCGAATTACCACATCACACAAAATAGATTACCAAATACTTCTGAAAGCGAAAAATTCAGAATTCTGTTATTAGAAAGAGCAAATATTATCATGTCAAAAATACAGAAATTTTCTCAACTCTAAAGCGCGCGCACAGCCCAAAAATAGATTATAACCCTAACACTAAGTGTAGGAGTTGTACGAGTAACTTTTAAGAAAGTATGGAAAACGTTTACTTGCTGAAAATAGAGGGTTTCATGGGTGGTGAAGGCCCACATCACCGCTGGTCCGTAATGAGACCCGTTTTAAGGCTGGGCCAAAACCTGAGCGGCTACTTGAATGGTCCCATGAGATCCGATAGGAGCATGCCGTTCGCAAACCACCCCGAGGTGACACCCCATGAAGTACGTAGGAATAGACGTGCATAAGAAGATGTGCCAGGCGGCCATCATCGAAGAGGATGGAGAACTGCTCGACCAGATCCGCTTTGCGAACCTGACTTGGAACTGCCCTAGCCCTCTGGCTAGTCAGACGTTATCCATAGGAGTGGTGATGAACCCCATAAACGTTACACTAATTTGTCCACTTGGTAACTGTAGACCTAACATAATCTAGGTTCTCGAAGAGTAGCTTGGGAGAACCTGCCTCTTTCACCTTTCCTCAGGATGATGCGAGGTAGCTATCCCAATTAAACCTGAATCATTGAATCCGCCCGCGCGCGTAGCGATATTATGAAGTTATTATAGATTTGAACAGTGTTCAAAAATGTAGGTTTATATGAATGTTACGGCATACAGAATAAGGTTAATGATGATTAGTGGAATCAGCCAGCCAAAGACGTTACTGGTCATTGGATTATTGATTGCGTCAAGCCTCGGAGGAGGTTTCCTCGGGTACATGTACGCCGAATCCAAAATATCCCCGGGTTTGAGGACAATCATCTCGGAGAAGGAAGCGGAGCTCGACGAACAACAGGAGAGGATGAACAAAATCGAGGAAACACTAGGGAAACAGCAGATCATCAACTATGAACTATCCGAGGATTACACTTCACTGCAGGAGGAACTGGAAACCCTCCAGACCAGGAACACTCAGCTCGCACTTGAGCTTCAGTGGCTTCAAAGCTACATGAAAGAATATGAGCCTCTGACTCTGCCTGAACAAGCGCCGGTGATTCCGACAGCGTTCCAGTATATCCCCTCTGAGATTATTCTGACGCCCAGCGCCCCCCAATACGCGCTGCCGCTGGCAGCCAATGAGCTGGCGAATTATAATTCATTCCACGAAGAGTTGGCAATGAGCGACGAGGCCCTAAACAGTCTGCTCAACAACGGGTTCGTAGTCGTTGAATACCCGAGTACGTTCGAGGACTTCGAGGAGGCGTACCGATGGGTGTCAAGCCGTGACCTCCCAGTGTTCATAACCTCGGACACCATGCTCCACCTGTACCACATCCAGTTTGATAAAACCCTCAAATCGGTGGAGGAGAAAGTGTTCTTCGATTACATCTGGAACATCAGCAAGGCGCTCTACGAGTATAATTTCGGGAACATTAACTGCACCGAGGGAACCACCAGGGAAGCCCACGTCCGGAACGCAGCTTACTACGCTGTAGCCCTCATGCTGCTGAAGCCAAGCGAATCACAGGTGACCACACCAGATCCGGATATGATCCCCACGGGTACCGAAGCCTTTACGGAGGACGACCTGGAAAAATACGAGTTTGGGGTCCCAATCAGCCTCAAGAGCTTGGTTGATAGGGAGCTCGACCTGATTGAGAGCCACAGAGGGTTCTCATCTTCACCTATCTTCATCTACCAAGAAGACTACTCCCAATATGTCCCGAGGGGCCACTACACCACCACTGAGAAACTCAAGAACTATTTCAAGGCCTTCATGTGGTACGGAAGGCTAATCATGCTCCTCCGGGGTGACCCCGACTTGCTACCAGGTCAGACTAATCTTATCTTGGATGATGAGAAAGCCATTATCTCGGAGTACGACGCTGAGGTTCAGACCAAGCAGGCCTGCATCACCACGGCTTACCTTGCTGAAAAACCAGAGCTATGGGTGAAGTGGAATAAGATCTACGATGTCACCAGCTTCTACGTCGGGTTTTCGGATGACCTCGGACCCCTTGAGTACCTTGAAGCCTTGGAGACCGTATTCAGGGGCAGCTACGACCCCCGCGCGATGACCAGCGAGGATTACACGAGGCTAAAGGTGGAGCTCGCTCAGTACAGACCCCCAGCAATCTACGGGGGAACGGGGGATCAGATCCCCGTCGACCCGGTGACGCCTGAAACTCTTGACGATGTCCTTGAAGCAGCCAAAGGCTTCAGGATGATGGGGCAGAGGTTCATACCGGACTCGTACATGTTTCAGGAACTCGTATACCCTCGGGTAGGGGTCTACCAGGGAACCGGAAATCCCTTCACAAAGACCGCCGGCTCCATACGTGGATTCCCTAGGGGACTCGACGTGATGGCGGTTCTCGGCTCAGCTCGGGCCAGTGCTCTACTGGATCTGTATGGTGACACCGAATACGTGAACTATGATGTCCAGTTCAGTAAACTAGAAGCCGAGTTCAACAACCTCACTGTGGAGGAGTGGAACAGGAACCTATACTGGTCGTGGCTCTATGCATTGAGGCCTTTGCTCACAGAATATAGTGAAGGCTTCCCTGCCTTCATGCGGACGGAGGCTTGGGGAGACAAGCAACTCACCGCGGCACTAGCCTCATGGATGGAGCTCAGACACGACACCATACTCTACGCTAAACAAAGTTACACAGTCTTAATAGGATTACCCATATTCGAACCCATCGGGGGATACGTTGAACCGGTACCGGAGTTCTACGCTAGGCTCCTCGACCTCACGGAGATGACACGGGTAGGACTGGGAACCCTCAACGTCCTCGATAATTCCTCGGATAGAAGGCTGACCAGACTCGAAGACGTGCTTGGACGACTCATCGAGATCTCTGAAAAAGAACTGGCAGGTAAACCTCTAGCATCTGGTGACTACGAGTACATACAAGGATTCAGCGAACAGATAAAAGACATAACTCTGGGGCTAGATGACAAAGACAGGAAATCCACCCTCGTCGCGGATGTCCACACTGATCCTAACGCAGGAAGAGTTCTTGAGGAAGGCACCGGATACCTCAGGCTCTTAATAGCAGCGGTCAAGCACCCCACTGGGGAGATAGCCCTGGCGGCGGGACCCGTGATGACGTACTACGAGTTCAAGCACTCCATGAGCGACAGACTGACAGATGAAGCTTGGAGGAACCTACTGCAGGATAACCCGCCCAGCGTCCCTGAATGGGTGAATAACTACGCGAAATAGAACTATCACGGGGGCTCCAAGCGTGCACGCGAAGACCCCTTCTAGACACTGTTCAAAAGATTGCTTAGTGGATTAACTTGTATGGTTGTCTGGTTTGTTTCTCTCGTGTCTCCGTTCCCTTTTTTCCCATTTCACAGGTTCACCAGTATATTGTAGAAGGACACCTTGGCCACCAGCTCCCGGGCGATGCAATCCATACTCCTGGCTAGGCTGTGCTCCCCGAAGAGACGCTTGAAGGTAGAGAACGCTGTCTCAGCAGCCCACCTCCTGCCGTGACCCTTCTCCCCAGCCCAACCCTCGTAGCCCAGACCCAGGAACTCCTCCACCGCCCTCTTCCTCGCCGATGAACCCGTACCCGACACGCTGTTCCTCCTAGGCTTGACGACCGCCTCTATACCCCGGGCCTCCAGCATCTCGAAGACCTCACCCGAGTCGTAAACGCCGTCCCCCAGCCACTCCGAGACCCGCCGCCTCTCCTCGGCTCCATCAAGGAGAACCTGGAAGACCTTGACGTCATGCACATCGTCGGTGGACACCTCCATGGAGACTACCTCCTTCGTCTCAACGTCGAAGCCGAAGTGGAGCTTCACGTACCGCTTCTTCTCTCCGTGCTTCCGCTCCACCCAGCCCGCAGCCCGGTGGGCCTTCACTCCAGTCGAGTCGACGGCGATTGCTATGGATTCATCTGTCTCTGTGAGGTGCCGGTAGGGATCGGGGTTCAACGCTAGGCTGCGCTTCCTGAGGCCCGAGTAGTCGCCGGATGGGAGTTGGGGTACGAGTTTGTGGAGGCTGCGGGTGAATCCCTCGAGTTGGCGGTAGGGTATCTGGTAGAGGTAGCGTATGGCTGTGAGGAACTGGATGTAGGTGGGTGTGAGCTTGTATGGGCGTCCTTCCTTTCCATGGTTCATGGTGTCGAGTTCTGCCTGGTATTTCTCCACGAAGCCATGTTCCAGTATGAGTTCTCCGCGTCTGATGAGGCGTTCGTCTGTTTCCCTCCAGTCGGCGAGCATGTATGTATTATTAACGTAAACGCGAAATAAATTTTACGGATAATCCACAAAGCACCAATTAATTAAAGAAGGCGGGTGTTAAAAACCGTGAACTAGGGCATCAACTGGATATCTAAAAACTGTAAGATGACCGTAAGAAAATCGATAGCCGTGTCAGAAAAGTGTAAGAAAAACTGTAAGAAAAGTGTAAGATTTCGGTGTAAGATTCATGTTTCTTACACCAGACATGCCTGCCCTAGGGGAGTCATAATGGCCCTTATTTCCCCGTTCTCCGGTCTTTCCAGTTCAATCAGCCCGCGTTCCTCGAATCTCAGCAGTTGATCCTTAGCCCCTTGCCGGGACATATCCAGTACCTCCCCCCACCCCCCCCAGCTACTCCTAGATCCCATCTCGGCGATTATACGAATTTGTTCCTTGTCCTTCTCTCTCAAAACCGGGGTCTCTGTTGGCTTCTCCTCGTGTTTGGTCTCAAGTATCTTGACGGTTATAGTGTCAAGCATCCCTAGCTCCTGGAGGCGGTTAAGCGGATTCTCACTAAGCCTCGTGAGGAACATCAAGAATTCGTGGGGCAGAACCACCTCTGAGTTGAAGCCTACGATCCTGTAGGTGAGGAATCCGTCCTTATGTTTGACAACCTCGCAACCGTCGGGCTGGAGATCCTCCGAGGCTAAACCTCGTAAAAGCCGAAGGGGAAGGACGATATTAGGGAGTGAAGTGTTGAGTGAACTGGGATCTAGTGTTTCCACGCTTAGGTACAGGGGTTCATCGGAGGAGGGGTAAGTATAGCTCCATCCCTTCAATGTTTTCTTGTGTGCGGTGCGGTGAACCTTGAAGGTGGTTACCGCGTGAGGGGTGAAGCTGAATTCCAGGGAGTCGAGTCCCATTTTTACGTAATTCACACGAGGCACTATGAAAGGCCAGATTTTTGTCTCGTAGCCGAAAGCCTCGGAGTTTTCAACCTCTTCCATCAGGCCATAATCGAAACCGCCTTCGATCCATTCCTCGGCCTTTTGTCGGATTTTTGGGATGTATCCGGGAAACCAGGTCGTTGGATCAGATCGTTCAAGCAGCCTCTTGTAGTTGGGAAAATCCTTGACAAAGAATTCAAGGGCCTCCTGCTTTGTGGAGATAGATGTGCCCTCGGAGAGTTCCTTGAGCCTGAGCTCGTCTTCTTTGACCTTCTGCTCGTACTCCTCGAACATGGCTTTGACGAGTTCCATGCGCTTTTTATCTTCGAGTTCGTCGAGAAGGCGGTAGTACTCGTGCTCAGCCCAAGGGAGAAGGGTACGTCCTCTCCTTATAGATTCTGCAAAGAGTTCAAGTGTCTCATAGTCCTCCTTGGAGAGGAAGTGCTTGGCATCCCACTGGTTTACCACAACCTTCAATTCTTCCATCGGCGGCTTCCCCGTTTTCACAATCACATGGATGTTTTTCAACCTTATGCTGACGATATCTATTTAATTTCAGCAGTACAATAAAATCCTTATCAGCGGCCCTCCGCCTCGAGTTTTAAGGTGGTAGTACCAATGATTCTTGAGATGCTGGCAATAAGAGATCCGAATCTTCGATCTTCATAGTTTTCATTTACCTTCATTTATCCAAGTTTGCCCATGTCGGGTCCTATCGAGCCCATATAGGTTCCATTTGGAGCCGTGATATGCAGTTTCTTTCCGTCCCACTGGGTGTGCCACCATCCTCCTCCGGATGGCTTGTATCCCGAGTGCCCCAGCCTACCTAGGAAGTTGTCGAAGACTAGCTCACCTAGCTCCTCTGGAGGGTGGGAGTCCTCCCCAAACTCATCAATTACTTCCTCTATCGACTTAACTATCAGCTGTCCAAACACTTCCTTGTTAAGGGGTAGGACCTCCTTTTCGGTTTCAACTCCTCTCAATGTCTTCCCTCTAACCTCGATTCCATGTAATTGAAGAAGATCAACGAATTCCTGCGCCTTCTCCTCAGAGGGTTCAGGTAGTCCACAGTTCTTGGAGTCGAAGCCGAACCAGACGTATTCGAGGGAGCCCTGTCCGTGTAGCTTCAGCACCATCTCGACGAACTCGTCCAAGTCAAAGTCGAGCACAGGCTCAATTGTAAGCACCTTCCTCGGGTAATCAAGCTCATAGAAATCCTTGAAACGGACGGTGGGCAGTGGCGCCTTAGATATTTCTCTGTATCCAGTATCCCTATTAGTCTCAAGGGTGGTCAAGAGGATCACGATGTCCTGATGTGCCTTGAACCAGCCCAAGTACTGGTTGAAGCAGACGGGGTTCTTGCTCTGGAAAAAGTATGTTTTCACCGTCCGTGGCCTGTGATTGTCTATCGCTGCGAGTGTCCTCCTCATGAAGTTGGGACTGCAAAACGTGATGTCCCCCGTGCCGTAGACGAAGACGATGGGAGAGATTGGGATCCTCCCAAGCCTCTCCGGGTGATAGTGAGGCTCATAGGTTGAGCAAAACGTACATTCACCTTTAAGACCCATAGAGGCCTCAAAGGGGTTTAAACTTCCTTGACAAACATCGGGCCACCGCCCACTCTTTTAAACTGCCTCTTGAAAGACTTCTCGCAGTAAACGCAGTCGTAGTTGCAACCCACGAAGGGATTCCAAGTCTTCGTATCAGGGTACATACCACTCCTTTTCCATTTACCTCCTCTGTGGTTGAAATTAAACCACCATTCACCCTAGAACCTCCTTGACCTTTTTCCTGATGTATGATCTATGGCAGAGCTGCTCGCCCTTCTCGGCGCAGAGCAGAACGATCAGCCCATGGACGTCCATGAGTTTCCTTATCTCTTTGAGACAGGATTCCTCGTCGCGCAGGGTTGGCGGTAGCTCCCTCGTGACATTCCCGCATACGGAAAGCCACAGGTATTTCCCGCCCAGCCGTTTCTCCAGGCCTGCCTTCGTGTAGGCGCCGCTCCAGGCCTTGAAGGGGTAGTCTCGCATGTCTATAACTAAGTCGGGGTTCATCTCCTTGAGCTCTGCGAAGAACTCCGTGGGCTTCTTATTGCCGTAGCCTACCGTCTTAAGCATTCTCGGTCACCGATTCCTCGGCTATGAGCTTCCCTAGCTCTGCAAGGTCTCGACGAGCGTCGCTTAGCCCAAGGTTTATACGCCTGTCTTCGCCCATAGAATACCCCGTGGCGATTTGGTCCAGATCATGTTCTATCTTGCCAATGACGCCTGCAGGTGTTCTCACCATCGGTCCTCTGTCCTCCTCCTCGCCGGCCTCAGGTTTCGCTATGAGATTACGTAGCTCCGCTAGGTCTCTTCGAGCGTCATGTAAACCAACCTCGATAAGAACGTCCTCTTCATTATACAGTCCCATGACGACTTCGTCCAAGTCATGTCCGATTTCAAATATCAGACCACCTGAGTCTCTTCCATTCGTTACTCTTACCTCCTCCTCGTGCGCGCGCGCCCCATATCCCTTATCCATAACTCTCAGTCCTCCTCAGCCTCATTTTTAACCACCTAAACGGTGGGGTGTCTCTCTGGTTTCCATCGGTTTGGAAACCTTTTTCTAAGTTATTCACTTTTTTCACGTCCTGTTGGGGGATGGTCGGGAACGGCCACCCCTTTCCAACATTGTCCCCGTGCAAAACCTTCGATTTACGCCATCTCCATTCTGAAAAGCAAATCCAATTGCAGAAGGACATCCCGTCGACGAGCAAGAAGCTAAGGCTCTGCCTTCCGCAATTCTTGCACTGACTTGTCTCCTCGTAAAGTATCTTTTCGAGGCTCATCAGTCGGACTCCCCACTTGAAATGGTACCAATATTTCCTGGAACCCAACCCTCATACTCGACCCAATGCCAATACCCTTCTTCTCTACATTCCTCAAGGGTCAGGGCCCTTTTGCCTATCCTCTCGATTTTACACCTATCTCCGTCCTCATCCCAGCATTCGCAGTTTCTACACCGTTCTCTGAGCCGTTTGATGCCCGTGATGTCCTCGACGATATCTTTTTCCCTATCGGTGAGAATCCACCACACCCGAGTTCTGTGGGGAAGCTGGCTGAAACCCGAGGCCCGGACGTAGTCCGTGCAGTGGACCCCTTCCTCGTTGACCCAAGAGGCATTTAGCCCCGTCAAGTCCGCACCGTAAAACCCGACATCCCCTCTTTCCCTGTCCCACTCGTTGGGCTTGTGCCAGTACCTGCGATATCTGGGGTGGCACTTTTTCACCATTCCCTTCATCCAAAGACTCTTGAGAGCCCTCGACAGGGAGGACTTGGCTGAGTATGCTACAGATACGCCTGAACAGATATTTCCCCCAACCCTCTCACAGTTTAGGGCCCCTTGACCGTAGACCATGGCGGCCAAGCCACAAGTGTCGTTCCCTTCCTTGGGATAGTACTCATATGACTCCCTTGGCCTCTGCTTTGATAGTGCCTCTAGGACCCTCCCCTCAAGGTTCGTTAACTTAATAGAGTTAACCATTTAGATGGTCTCCTCCTCTTTCGCTCTGACAAGTTTCATCGGAGTATTGCAGTGCCTACACCTAACGGTTCGGCCCACATCCTCTTCGTCGTAATCAAAGTCCGTTCCACACTTTGGACAGCTTCCGTAGTAGAGGCTGTCGTAGGCTTTTCTTCTGAATATTTCGACATCGAATGTTTTTTCAGACTCTAGGGATTCTTCCTCTTCTTCCTTCTCTGGCTCCTCGGATATTGTCTCTATCAATTCGTCGATTTTCTCGCTGAAATCGTCCCATAGGGGGTCATCATAAACGGCACCCAGTTTTTCTTTTGCCTTCTTCTCCTTCTCTTTGAACCTCTCCAACGCGTCCTTGCCATAATATTTCTCGATCGCGTCCCGGCATATCCTCTCCCCTGCTTCTAGTGTCTCATCGTTCCTGAATAGGGCGTTAGATTCACATTTTCTTCGACCATGTTTTTCTATGTAGCCCCAATCTCTGGATTCCCTTCCTCCCCCTGTTTTCAGGTTGTCTATCCACATCAGGCCGTATTCGTCTACGTCCTTGGCGTTGAGCCCGAACCGGTATATCTCCAAGTTCCAAGGTTCCCACCCCGTTCCACCCGATACATCGTACAATCCCTTCATGAAAGTCTCAGTTATTTTGATGCCCGCTGGATCGTGGTCGTAAAACAGAAGGAGGACTGGTTTCAGGCCCCGCTCCTCGGCCTTCCTGCTAAGGTTTGCTATGTGCCCCCGCAGAAGGATAGGATACCATCCCTTTGTGGATACGACGGGGACATGGTACTCATCGCAAACCGGCTTGAACAGGTTTCGGATGTCTCCCTTCTCACAACAAACCATGAGGTAATATTCCTCGTCTTGCCAGTAATCGGTCGTGAAGGAGGGCAGGTTCTCAAGCATTCCTTCGATGTCTTCCTTTAGCTTCTTTATTCGATCCGCGGGATCGGCGGCTTCGTGGATGCCAGCGAAACGCCTGGTTAAATCCTGATCTGCTGCAACGAAAGTTATGGGTAGAAAACCAAGTTTACGGCAGTCGTTGATCGCCCTCTGGGCCTTGCTGAACTCGCCCTTATCTATCAGGCCGAGGCCCTCGAGGAGGTAACACCAGCCCCTCGAGGAGTACTTTATCCGCTTCGTTTTTCTGGCGTCTATTGCCCGGATCTCCTGGGCAAAGTCCCTCAGTCTCTTCACATAGGTGTCGTTTTTCATGGAGCCGCTTGGGACCCATGAGACCGGCTTCGGAGGTGGGGGCGCCCTGTACACCCTGGGTGTCTTAGGTATTGGCAGGATCTTGTCGAAGGCACTCGCCATTACATCCCGTATGCTGTCACTCATAGAGACCACTCTTCCCGTAGTTCAGCCACTTCAGAACCGGGCAGACAAGATGAACCATCAAGGTGACCGGGGCTTCCTTGGTTATGCCTACCCTTCCGAGACGGTATTCGACGTTGAAAAGCCGGGAGAATATGTCCTCCATCGACGCCATGAAGTTTACACACTGGAATATCTGTAGACCCTGATCGTCCTCCTCTTCCCTGTCGAATACCGCCAGCTCGACCAGGAACGGGAAGCTGGCTTTTAAATTTTTCTGGCGATCTTTCCATCTTCCCTTCATGACCGTATACCTCAGCCGCTTCCACCCATGCTGTTCTTTCACCTTCTCAAATCTCTCCTCGCCCACTATACCGAGAACCTTGGGGACGCTCCTCTTGGAGATGGGTTTGGATCGACTCCGCATCTCGTGATAAAGTCTCAAGATATCATCAGAGGAGAGGGTCTCAATAGGGGTAGCGGGGAAAAACGGCACACCATCTTCCCCGTACGAAACATGATTGTGGTCGGTGAGTGCTTGCAGAATTTCCCTCTGTATCTTCTTAGCGGTGAGGCCCCTGAATAGCGATATCAGATCCTTTAGCTTGGTTTCGGGACTCGCCCTAACGAAGTCATAGAAAAGGGCTTTGAATTGGCTAGGCTCGTACCATAAGATCGACGTGTCTTTTCTCAGGGGGGGTGTATCCCCTGGCTCCCCGAGTTCGCCTTCTATGTCCCATAAGTTGTAGACGAATTTTATGGTGGGGTTGACGATGCTCGTGGCGAAGATTATGTTTGTGATGTTCTCATACTCTTTAATCGGCTCTCCGCTCCAGTAACGTGAAATCGGGAATCTGAGGGTGAATGAGTTGAAGCCCGTGTCCTCGGTTTCCCTGGTAACGATTTCAGAGTTTATGACCTCTCGAACCCTATCCGGCTTTAGGCTTATAGTGTACTCAGATTCGTGGCTTCTAATGAGAATCTCCGGTGGGGGTAGCTTTCTTGCTTCGGCAAGGGCGTAGGAGTATCCGAATAGGCATTTCAACGCGTTTCCCAGATAGCCTCGGCTCACCCTCAGGAATCCTCTCTTTGAGCTGGCTTTATTCCCGAAATCAAGAATGAGCTTGATCTCCTTGAGGCTGATCTGCTTACTACCGTTGTCTCCAACGGTCACCTCATCGAACTCGCCCAGTTTCTTTACTTTAACGTATATCTCGGTCACGTCCGTGTCTAGAGCGTTGGCTAATATCTCGGCAATGGAAAACTTCAGGATCTCAGAGATCGATATCCCAGTCCTCTTCCTCAGATCATCCAATATAACGAAGTCGAGGCCACGCCCCGCTCCAGGCCTGATCAAGTTTTCCAGTTCAACCATCTAGGCCCCCTCCCCAACCAAAACGGTACCGTTAGTCAGATAGGACGATATCTCAGACCAAGTATCATGAGGTGGGTAACTAGGCCTGTTGGTGACATGCTCCTTCAGCCTGTAGTAAACTCTGAACAAGATCTCCGCCGTCAGAAGATCCTCCTTTTCCTCCACAAGACGGAGGAGCCTGTGGTACACGGCCACCATGACGGGATCCACCTCGACGCCATTGAGGCGATGCCTACGCTCTGAATACGGTACCATTATTGGCCCTCCCGTTGAGGTATTGGCTCTATTGTCTCAGTTAGAAGGGCGAGCTCGGTGTGAGGGCGCGAAAAAACCATCTTAAGAGCTGACACGACATAGGACCGGCAGGTTCCCATCGTCAGGCCAGGCCAAAGCCGAAAACTGGCCCGTTCTAACTTATCGCAAAGTAGGTGGGTAGAGACCCCCGCCTCGAGGAAAGCCCTAGCGATGGTGGTTAGACGTTTAATTCTCAGGGTTCTGGTTTGTGATGGGGAAGGCATTTTCACCCACCTCCCGTGAGTTTGTAGTAGTCAGGCCGAGGTGAGAATATCCGCCCATTTCGCAGGAGGACGCCAATGAGTCTACGGCCATCATCGGCGCCTATCCCAAGGGGATCCTCAAGGAGACCGAGAACAAGGTCCTCCCCGAGGGCTTCGTCTGGGTACGTGGTGAATACGCTAAGGACCTTTTCGAGTTTTTCCTGAAGACTCTCCCGCTCCACCGGAAGTCTTCCGTCAAGGTTGTCAAGTTTGTCAACCCTAGACTTGATATCCCCCTCAGTGGCGGCGTCCCTAGGCTCCTCCTCGGTCCCAACCTCAACGCCAACTCCATCTGAGGGCGCGTTTGCTCCACGTACTTGAGAGGGCTCTCCACCGGGCGCCGGCTTCTTCAGGTTATCGATGTTATTCATGTTACCACCTGTACGAGATAGAAGGGGTTCAAACTCATCAAGCGCCGGGGTTAACCCCTTGGTTCTCACAGGACCGGTAACATCGGTTACATCGGTAACCTGCGTTCTCTCCGGCAGCCATCGGCGGAGGAACCTGACGCCCTTCGCCGTGAAGTGATAGCCATTTTTGTCGCTTCGGAGGATGCCCAAGCCCTTTAATAGCTGGGCCTTCTCGGTTACCGTCTTGGGGACCATGTTGATGAACCCTGCCACTTCGTCCCTCGTAGCCGAATCGTTTTTGGCGACGTACTCTATGATCCTGTAGGTTTCCGTCTCCTCATCCGTACCGCCGTGGATCTTGACCTCGTCGAGGAACTGCTCCTGGAGCTTCTCCGAGATCTCCTCATACTCCACCTCGCTGAGCTCGTGGCTACGCCGCCACTCGACCACATAGCTATCAAGCTCGATATCCTCTGCACAGAACCAGAGCCATTCGTAAGCAAGTTGGATGTGCCTCTTCTCTGGCTCCTCGTAGCCCTCAAGAAGCGCGAAGGGGTAGGCGACGACGGCCAGCTTGTAGGGCGTGCTACGTAGCAGCAGCGGGATGTCCTCGCACCCGAACTTTTCCTCTAGTCGGCGACCGAGTTTCATTATCAGGAGCCAGTGTTCAGGCCGCGTTGTGTAGGTGCGCTCCTTGCTCATGTTCCAACGGATAACTGTTCTGGCAGCCTCCAGGAGCTCCTCGTCTCCGTCTAGAGGGGTCTGGAGCTCGGGATCGTACCTCTCCTCCACGGAGACGCCGTAGGTGAAGACGGTAAAGGCGAATCTGGCGATGAGCTTCGAGTCGTAGACCTTGAGGGCGACGCACCGGTGCAACGTCTCGTCGAAGGGCTGAGTTGGGTTCCCCAGCAGTTTCAGGCGACACCTGGCCCAGAGCTCCGCGCTCTTCATCGACGCCAGCTGGACGATGCCGTTCCGGCGAGCCTCGATCTGCCTGTCCAAGTTGTGAGGAGGCATGTTGTCGAGTATGATTAGGCTGAGATCCATGCTGGGTAACAGGCCCTTCCGGAGGATCCACCCTAGATCTTTTATCTGCTCTGCACCCGCCGTCAGACCGGCCTCCGTCATTCGGCCAGCGTGGTAACGTCCGGCACCTAGCCATGCTATGAGCTCGCGCACTCGCTGGCTTTTCGCCGTCGTTGTGGGGCCAAGTTCGTTAGTAGTGGCGCCAAGCTGGGGCTCTCCTTCCGGCGTCTTCACCCACGTCGAGCTTGAAACGGTGAGGAGATCCGAGGCGTAGCCCTTTACAATTTCTTCGCCCTTGAGCTGACTGCGCCGCTTTAGTGCCTCCGCTATCCTCCAGATCGCGCTATCCTTTAGGTCATCGCTCTCCGTGTTTACGTGCCGTTGAAGGGTCGAACAGGCGTCGGCGAGTTCCTCGTCGGTGGGCACCGCGACTTCGCTCTCCGTGGTAAACTCCTCCACCAAGACACCGATTCGTCCCTTTTTGCCGTGGCACAACCATCCCATGGCGGTGATCCAGTTTGGGGCCCGCTTGAGGTCGCATCTGGGGCCGTGGACGAACCAGGCTTGGCCTTCGGTTCCCTGTCGGTCGATTACGACAGCGGGTGTCACCGCCTTCTCCTCGTTTCCTTCGATCCTCGCCGACTTTAGCCACTTCATGCAGAGGGGTTTTAGACTCCGCTCAGCAAGAACTCTCAGCGCGTCTTTTGGATTATCCGTGTCGAAGTACGACGAAAAGGCCGAGGGGTCCATCTCTCCGCTGGTGAATTTCAGGATAACGTTCCTGTTGAGAGGGCACCCATCACACTTGTCGTCATCGTCCCCGCAGCTAAACTTGAGCTTCAGGTACCTGCTGAAAGGCCGGCCTAGGGCCGTCACCTGAACCCTGCCGACAAAGGGCCTGTCGCCCGTGTATGTAAAGGTCTCGCCGACCTCGACGGCGGTCTCCTCTGCCCGATAGCCTCCTCGTGGGATGGAAGGCGCCTCCAGGGAGCTGCGCAGGCCCTGGATGGCCGCGACCACGTCCTTCGGCTGCACGTCCCACTTATCGGCGTCATTACCTGGGTGTGCTTTCCATGCCTCAACCGCGTCTCCGTCGAGGACGGACAGGGCGGCCGCCGCCTCCACGCAGTCCCCCAGAACAGAGAAGCGGGAGACCCGGGCCTCACGCCCTCCAAAGCGGAGGACGTACTCCTCGCCATCGTAGGTAACCCTTATCTCCGCCTCAGAGTCGTAAAGATTTTTAAGCTCTCTATCAGACAATACACGAGCCTCCTACGCCTGAACTCCGACGGATGCTCCTGGGGGTGGGATAGTAGCCCACCTCTACCATTCATCCATGATCACCTTTTAGCTGTCCAAGACCTCCTCGAGGTTCCTCTCACTCGGGTACCCGTCCTCGATGGACTTGAGTAAAAACGGTAGAAGATCTTCGATGACTTTCTCTTTAGATTCATAGACTTGCCCTTCGGCCCACTCGATAAGCGCGTTCACAAGGGTTCTGTAGGGCTTCAGCATAGGTCGTAGCTTAATCTCCAATGCCTCGTGGAGTAGAGTCTCCCTGGCGGCCTCGGGCTCCTCATCGTTGATGATGATTGTCTTGGATTCGGGGAGAACCTGTCCTCTAGAGTGTTGGGTAGGATCTGGCGCCCATAGCACTTCCCATCCGCTGAGGCCGAGACTTTTGCTGGCCTCGTTCATCCTAGCTTCTGTGAGTTCTCGCAAGGTACGAGGTCTAGGAGAGGATGCCGATGGCGTATGCATTTTGTTTTTAAACTTAGGAGGGTCTTCTACCTTTGATGCCCGGGGCCTCGGATGCGAGCTCATGGATTCTAGCCTTCTACTCCTTGATTTTTATAGGAGTCGTTACGGTCTCCTGCGAGAGCTGTCTTCTCAGTGTGATGCTGTCTTTCAGCACGTTGATGCTCGCAATGAGCTCCTCAGCCGTCAACCTAGGATCATAGAGTAGCACGGACCGTGCGTTGATGATGTATGGGATGTCGCATCCGCCGCATTCCTCGATGATGATCTTGTGAATGTGTGCCTTCTTCGCCCTGTTCGCTTTGAGGATGCCTACGGGTCTGATCTTGGACTTCTTCGGCACGCTCATTTTTTCTTGTATCTCCCTTAGATACTTTTTTAGCGGTTGCGGTATTTCTATCCTGTAAGGATAGCGCTGACATGAAGCTCACGCCGGACGAGGTTAAAAAACTCAGTTTCTCTGGGAGGGAGGGGCTCTTGAGGGAGATGATTGAGGTTCACGACTGGAGGTTCGTGACTGGTCATGATATCAAGAAGAGGAATAAATCAAGAGACGGAGGCGTAACGAACCGATACCTCAAGGAACTCTACGAGGAGGGTATGGTTGAGAGGGAGAGCGTGAGGAGCCCCGATTGGAAGTACCGGCCCGACGCCGTCGCCCGAGACCTCTCCATCGCCGTTAACGCCTTCACCGATTTGAGGGCCTTCATACGGGAGGCGAGAACCCGGTTTAGGATAACGTGTCCTGGCTGCGGCTACAGCGTTAAAGTCCTCCCCCGACAACTTTTAACTAGGGTTCTGCCGTGCTCAAGATGCGGGTACTTCCCAAGGACATCGGAATATCCACCCTTGATGGACAACCCACGATGACTGTCCGGCTGACACGGCCGTCACCCTCGTCACACTGACACGGAAAGTTGGTGACGACGCGTCGCCAACCTTGGATCCCACAAGGCGAACACCAGGAGTTGAACAAAAGCAAAGGGCTGGCTGGTTCTACGGGGAGATCGGCGAGGATAAAGGGATTGAAAAATTAGTTTCTCTTCATTAAAAATTTGTCTCCGTCGAGGCCGCGTTCGAGGCTCCACCCCTCATTAAGCTTTTTCAGCATCTCGGCTTCGCCCGTGACGATGTCGTAGCCTCCGTTGCTTGGCTTCGGCGGTTCTCTGAGTTTTTGGAACTCTTCCACGGCCTCGTCCACCGTCCTAGATCTTTCCAGTACCTCCTTCAGCTTCGACAGCTTCTCCTCTCCGAATCCGAGCATCCTGGCGGTGTCCAGCATCTGCTTCCTCCTGAGGTCGTCCTCGTTCAAGGTGTCCCCGAGCAGGTATCTGCGAGAACGCCTGTAGGCCTCCCGCATGTTCTCGATCAGGTCCTCTGGCAGTACGCTCTTGTTGGAACTATATCTGGCCGCCATCGTCCCTGAGTGACCCATCCAAAAAGTCCTGAACTGATTGTCAAGCACTCCATCACTCACCGCCATCAGGAGGCGGGTGGAGAAGTAGCTTCGGAGGACGTAAGGCCTGTAGTCGTAGAGTGGCCTCATCGCGGTTCGTATGTCCCGTGATACGATCGTTTCCCGTATGTGTCGATTTTCGGGGTCATGGTCATAGCCCCATTGTCCCCTCTTCAAATTGGGATTCACACTGGCGAGGGCGGATCTTTCAGTGAGGTTCTCCCCATGGCTAAGCCTCTTCTCGAGGAAGGCGACGATGTCCCTGCAAGTCTCCTTGGGGAAGAAAGTCCGATACTTATGGCCTGTCTTCGATAGCTCTGGTCGGACTACCACAAGCGTCGGAAAGGTCTCGAACTTTAACGACTCGATGTCGAGTTCGGGCAGGTCGCGGAGCTCCAATCCGTCCTTGTAATGCTGGTGCCCCAGGACTTGGGGCCGCATGCCTCCGTAGGCCACCGCGCCGACGCATATCCTCCCCCTGGGAGTGGCGGAGCTCCTTATATCCTGGACCTGATGCACGGTGGGCACCTTCTCGTCGTCAAGCGTCGGTGTCGAGTTTCCGTTGCTTATCTTTATCTTTCGGACTAACTGCACGCTGTGCCAGTTAGTCCAGCTCTTGACGGCTTTAATGTAGCTCGAAATCGTTCCGGGTGCATACCCCGCCTTCTCCTGCTGACCGACGAAGGACATCAGAAGCTTCTCGAACCTGTCTCTGTCATCCTTTATCTGATCTGTGAGCTCGTCGAGGCTCCAACCCATCAGGCGTATGAAGCGGAAGAGAACGCGGGCCCTCTCGATCGCCGTCGTCGGCGACCCCCGGGCGTTGTTATCAAACCAAAGCTTGAAGTCCTCGTCCTCCTCGTAGAGAGGGTACCACCTGGCCCGGGTCGGCATCCTCCACTCCGTTTTCTCACCGCTCCTCGGACCCCTGAGGGACACTTCAACTTCAATCGGTAGATCCATTCTTGCCCTCTCCAATTTTTCTGTAAATAACTCCAAGGGGGGCAGATATAAACCCATCGAAAATGGACTAAGACGTTGGTGGGCCGGGCCGAACCCACCAGCCGACAAGTGCATATTTTATGGGTTTGTTTGGCTTGTGGGCTGGACTCATTAGCAAATATGAGATGTTACTGGTTTTGCGCGTTCCACTATAACTGAAAAAATATCGGATTTATCAAATTTGATAAAACTGATAAATTCTCTCATCGACAGGAGACCCCATAGAAAAGTATCTATAGTAATCGAGAACCATGGGCGCGTGCGGGCTGATTAAATAACCTTAAGCGGTGATGTGCCCCACTCTCAGGTAAAGGAAGACACCACTATGAGTACCCTCCCAGACTTTGTCGAGAAGTACATCAACAAGCTTAGCACAGAAACCAAGGTCAGCGCAGATATACTCCGTTTAGAATACGTAGAGATCTTCTCTGACCCTTTCATCCAAAACGACCCACAGTTCGTGACGGACACACAGCGTCATAGTTTCACAATTAAGGTCCTCATAACCCGAACACGCACGGAAAATCAACAATCAGGAAGTCGGTTTCATGAATATAGATTTTGACTTTATAAGTAATATTTTAGGAATTCTCGCTTTTTTCGGTATAGTACCAAATTTCATTAGATGGGTTAAGAAACCAAATCTGGAAGTGACTGATGTCAAAATAATAACAGGAGGAGTGGCTCAGATCAGACCCGGGCTTCCAAAACAAATGACGACAATTTCTTGGTATATCAAAAACAATAAAAGATTGATATTTTTAGGGAGAACTGTTAAAAATATAACAACAACTTTTCTCATTGATAAAAAAGTAGGAGAAGGATCTGTCTGGAATTATAATGGAGTTAGAGGCCCCATACAAATGATTCCGCTTGGAACAAAGACACATCAACTAATATCCTTTGAAAGAATCTTTCCAGAAGGAGAATACACCCTTTATTTAACTATTGAAGAAGATGGAAAAACGGTAGCTACCCATCATGAAAATCTTAAAGTCTAAAAATCATGGGCTGCACGCGCGCACGGGCTAATTTAATAATTCAAGTTTAAAGGGATAGCTACCTCGCATCATCCTGAGGAAAGGTGAAAGAGGCAGGTTCTCCCAAGCTACTCTTCGAGAACCTAGATTTAACTCCCATCCGATCCATCCTCTGGACAGACCTCCACAAAGAAGGACCCGGAAGACCAGTAGAGTACAACCCCGAATGGGATCTAAAGGCGCTGATGCTCCGCCAGCTGGAGCAGATACCCTACGTCAAGGACCTCGTCAAACACCTCAGAAGATACCCCTACCTACGCCGGGTATGCGGATACGGGCGCCGCGCCCCCTGCGAGGCCCACCTCAGCCAGATGAAGAAGCGCATAGGCGCCGAGGGTTTCCGCACCATAGAGGCCTGGCTCAGAAGAGAGGCCCTCCGACTCAGGAGAAGCTAGCCACTATCGGCCGTCGGCCTCGTCTAGGCTACTTGCATGGACGGCAACAACCTCCCCACCTAGATAGCCATGCTAGAATGAGTTAGTTGATGGTGGACTGGGGGAGATGAAATATGTCGTTTATTTATGTCTCAGTTATAAGGGTGTATGAGACCTCGTTGTGCTTTTCATAAATTAAAATATTAGTTTGGAAATGTATTTTTGGAAGGAGATTTAGTTGAAACAGGATGTTGGGATTATTAATGCTATTCCTTCTAAGCGTATTTATCGATCAATTATTGCAGATTATGATCTGCCTAAGGCAATTTGTGAGTTGATTGATAATGCGGTAGATCAGTGGGTTTTGAATGGTAAAGAGACTTCATTGGTGGTAAGTGTTGATTTGAATTGTGATCAACAGACGATTCGTGTTTGTGATAATGCGTGTGGTGTGGAAAAGGAAAAATTACCTTTTATTGTGGGACCAGGTCAAACAGGTAATGATCCCAATGAGCAAATAATCGGCATATTTGGAGTTGGGACAAAAAGAGCTGTTGTTGCTCTATCTCAAGACATAAGAATTACCACAAGATACACGGATCAGGACACGTATCGCTTAGAGTATGATGATAGATGGCTAATGTCGGAAAGTTGGGAACTTCCTCTCTACCAAGTTGATCCAATCGAAGAATCAACCACCATTATCGATTTACATAGGTTAAGATTCAAAGTAACAAAAGATTCCATTAATCAATTGCGGAAACATGTTGGAGAAACCTACGCAAAATATCTTGCTAATAAAAATTTTACAATAATGATATGTGACGAAATTATTAATCCAATACGTTTTGATAACTGGGCATATCCCCCTGGCTTCGAACCTCGTGAATACTATGGGGATATTGTTACTCCAGACGGAGATGACGTTCATGTTTCCGTTACTGCAGGGTTATCCATCGAATCAAGTCCAATTGGAGAATATGGCATCTATGTATATTGTAATGATCGACTTATAGTAAAAGAATTAAAAGACTTTGAAGTAGGGTTCATCTCTGGGATTGCTGGTCAGCCTCATCCTTCAATTTCACTAATTAAGATTATGATATCTCTAGAGGGTGAGGCTCAATCCATGCCATGGAATAGTAGTAAATCAGGTATTAGCTATCAACATCCTGTTTTTGTAGCAATGCAAGAATGGCTACTTAGAATTGTAAAAGATTGGGCGTCTCTATCTCGTAGACTTGAATCACATTGGCAGGATGAAGTTTTTCCTTATAAAGAAGGGAAAATAATTAAAAAAGAAATATGGAACTTTCCAAGGGCTAGAAGTTCATATTTGCCTACTTTACCTAAAACAAAACTACGGTATATAGATAAAATTAAACAATTAAACAGAAAAATTGCTAAAGATAAACCATGGGTAAAAGGACTATACGAGGGCATAATTGCATACAATATTTTAGATAAGAAAAAATTTGAGCAAGGAAATAGAATTATGTTAATCTTATTAGATAGCACGATTGAGATTGCGTTTAAAGAATATTTAGTAAATGAATCTGATGAATATTATTCGAATAGTAGACTTAATACACTATTTAGTAGTAGGAACAAACTTCTTAAATTAATGGAATCAACATATGGTATTAATAAAACTGAATTGAATAAAGTTAGATATTATCATGAAATACGTAATAAATTAATACATGAACGAGCATCAATATCAATATCTGATGAAGATTTAAAGGATTATCGTGAGGTTGTGGAGAAAATATTACATCAATTATATGACTTAAACTTTGATGTATGACTCCAACAGGTCCTAAATCTAAAATAGTATGAAGCTTTTTAAAGATCCCACTCCTTGCGCCCGCACCCTACTCAGTCCTCTCCTTTCCTCTTCCTGATCTTCTCGACGAGGAGGGGTATGACCTCGTATAAGTCACCTACCGCACCGAGGGAGGAGATTTTGAAGATTGGGGCCTCCGGATCCTTGTTGATCGCTATGATGACGTTCGAGGTCATCATCCCCGCCAGGTTCTGTACCGCCCCGGAGATGCCACACGCCATGTAGAGCTTCGGCCGCACTGTCCTCTCGCTGAGGCCCCCCTGGTGCTTGTATCTCCTGCCTTTACTCTGTTTGGGAGCGAGAGGAGGCTGAGGCTGATGAGTGAGATGGTCAAGCTCGAGGTCGAGATCCCCGGGAATATCTATAAGACTCTCCAGGCGATTGGGGAGGCCTGTCATCTCACGGTCGAGGAGATCCTACAGTGGGGAGCTCTCGGGGAGACTGAATGTTTCACGAACAGTCCCTGGGCCTTCACGGATCATTTCGTCAAGCCCCTGATTAAGCGGGTCGAGGAGCTGGAAGATGCCCTGGGACTCGAACTGGCTGTCCGCGGCCAGCAGCTCCACCTCGATGGACTCGCCCAGCACCTTGAGGAGGAGCACCTCCACCAGCTGCTTCTCGTTCACGTTCAGCGCTGCCTCCACGTGGCCCAGCGGGAAGCCTTCAATGTCGTCGAGGAGGAGGCTCAGGTAGCCGAGGCTGAATCCCTTCTTACCTCGCCCCACCCTAGCATCAGGGTCTCCGAGGCCTCGGCCTATGTCGTGGGGGTCTCTGCTGCTCCAGGCTGGTAGGTCGGTGCCGTCGACGCCGGCTGCCTGGACTAGGCTGACGGCTGACAGCGGCTGGGATCTCCTCAGCCAGAGGGCTTCCCTTCGGAGCCAGGCCTCGATTATCCTGAATCCTTCGACGCCGATCCGCTTCTTCATCTGGCTGAAGTGGGCGTCGCAGGGAGCCCGGTCCCGGTATCCGCAGGCGTGTCTGAGGTAGGGGTTTCGTCTGAGGCGTTTGACGAGGTCTTTGATGTAGGGTATCTGGAGGAGTTGTCTGAGCATGAGGGATCGGAGGTCCCATGTGGGGTTGTACTGAACGGGTTTCCCCGGGCCGTCCGTGTGGAGGTTTTTCCAGAGGATGGGTTGGATCGGGGTTAAATCTAGGTGTTTGAACAGTAGTTTGGGGGAACCGGTCTTCGTTTTTCCCATCAAGAATCAGAGGACACGGGCCCCCAATAAACCCCGGTGAATTATTGAATCCGCCTGCGCGCGCCCCGAGCAGTCTTACCAACGTTTCCTCCACTACGCATGCACGAAAAGTAAATCAGGATCCTCTCATTTCATCATACAACTAATCAACTTGGATCAGGAACAGCGTTGAGAAAAGACCAGGCCATTATTCTACTTCAGGAGCTGGAGGAGAGTGTCCCCAGTCTCCATCTTGGGATCAATGCATTCCTCGAGGAGCCCTCAGCGTACAATGTTCCTGTGGATGTTGGATGGAAGGTTCTCGTAGATGACTGTGTAGCCAACCTGGAGAACATCAAGGAAATAGAGGAAGCAGCAGCACGTTTTTGGTTGAAGACTAGGTGGGTTCACAGGAACGTAAGGCACCTACTGATGATCTATACACCCTAAACATAGCGCGCGCATTTAGTAACTCCTAGAAACTAGCATTATTAACAATCATCAATACCCCTGTTACCTAGTTTCGCCTAACATTTAAACTGATACAGTTTTACGCCCTTCTTGACATTCCCAGTCTAATGTCATAGAGGCATTTTCTCGGAATATTTTCAGAGTTGAGGATGAAGGAGAATAAGGGACTTTATCTCGAGGCATACAGTCCGGTACGCTTAGGATTTCTTTTTTGATAAAACATTTAATCCATGATGTTCAAACAGAAGGCGAAGGGCATCCCTCACGTCTTCGTTTCTGCTGTTGTAAACCCCGTTTTCAACAAGTTCCTCGCGCGCGCGCTCGCCGGAGAGGCCGTGGTTTGATCTCCCGTTTAGGCGTCTTCTACCGAATTTTTTGCTTCAGCCACTCGGATATTTTGCTGAAAAGACCTGTTAAGCCGTTGGGCGCTATCATCAATATGACTACAAGAAAAACCATGGGATATATACCACGCCAGGAATCCGCCGCGAACCCAAACATCTGAAACATAAAGTCGCCCAAGACTTCCGGGCCCAAGGCAAGGAAGGCACCACCTATTATGGAGCCGAAGAAGCTGTCCAACCCTCCCAATACGCTACCCGCCATCACCCTGACAAGCAAATCGTCAGCCGTGTAGACGTCCACTCCCGTGGACATGCTCATCATCGAGCCCGCCCACGCGGAGAGGGCTCCCGATATGAACCACGAGACGATGTGAACCCGGTAGGTACTGATTCCGAGGGCCATTGCCAGCCTCTCATCCTCCGCGGTGGCCAGGATGCCTGTGCCGAAGTTCGTGTGATACAGGAAGTATCGGAGTCCAAGTATCAGAACCATGAAAATGAACATGCCAATGATCATGATTCCAGAAAATACAAAACCACCAAAATATATGAAAATAGGATCGCCGATCCCGAATCCGGTGGAGTATAGACCTAGAACGTTTCTGGTGTAGTAGTTGAACATGCCCAAGAGTGACATTATCATGTAGGCGATCGCGAGGAACGCGAAGGTGAGGACCACTGGTCTGTTCCAGTGCCTAGCGCTGACCGCGATGGGCTGGAACACGACCAGGTAAAGGAGAACGGCCAGTAACCCTCCCATGAGGGCGGTGATGGGCCATACATCGTAGGGGTTCATGCCGAATATTGTGCACAGCGTCCAGCTCAACATGCTGCCGATGCTGGCGTAGTGGACGTGGGCGATGTTGGGGAAGCCCTCCATCTTGTATGTGAGGGTGAAGCCGATGCAGAGGAGGCTGAAGACGGGTATGAGGGAGATCCTGCCAATCCACTCATAGATCTTCTCCCACCTCTTCTCCTCCTCCGTCTTCCGATGTATCGTAGGGGTTTTTCCTGTATGGCACCTGAAAAAGAAGTTTAGGAACACATCGTAGCTGAATTTGACGCCTCTCCACTGGAATTCATCTCCCGGGTGAATGACGTGCAAGATGAAGACTCTCTCCGAGTTCGTGCAATTCCACACGAAGGCGACTCCCGACCTCTCATTTTTTCCTTCTGTCAAGCAGCTGTAGCGCCTGTAGTGAACGATTTGCTTGGAGAGAACCATGCTCTCCGGGGCGCCCTTGAAGGAGACGTTCCCAATTTCCTTCACCTGGAAGGCGTACTCCATCGCTTCATCGATGCTATCGAAGCGGTCAGAAGGCTTCCAGATCGCAATGACCTCCTCATCGGGATGTTCTACGCCTGCCTCGGTGTACTGTCCGGCCCCGTTCACCGTTCCGTGTAGGGCTCCCTCCATCACGGTATTGTTCTCAAGTGCAACTTCCCTGAGTGTCATCCATTTGGGGTAAAAGAATAAGATGTCATTCTCTTGGTAAACGTTCCAGAAAACGTTCCCTGAGTTATCATCTGAGACGACCTCCCCTCCCGCCTCAGCGGGGACCGTCTCAGGCTCCATCTCGGGCGGGGTCAACAGCGCGTTCACACCGGTGGCTGAGCCCACCAGCAGAAGTATCATCAGCAGCGACCTTACTGTGACGGGCCCCGTGAACAGACCTCTCAAACCCATTCCAACTCACCTCATACATACTGCAGGATCGAGTTCGGGTACCTCCCCTTTACCGCCTCGTATCTGATACAGAGCCGCCAGAGGACGAACAGCCCTGCCAACCAGAAGATCAGCGTCGGCACGATGGGCAGCCTGAAATTGGGGGGTGAAGTCAACGGTAGCCTGAACCTGTAGAGCCAGAGATGCACCACGTAGAAGAACAATGGGTTCCTGCCCAGTGTCAGGGTGAACCCTGTGAGGCCCCAGCCATAGCCGACCCTACCCTCGAGGTGCAGCCCCACTGCCATGATGATGCACATGCCCCCCAGAGTCCACAGAAGGAACGCCAGGCTGGGAGGGTACTTGGCGAGCCAGAGCCACTCCCACAGGCTGTTGTCGACCCGGGGACGCAGGTTCCCGTAGCCGTTGAACAGGCGGACGACGAGGAAGAGGGCGGAGGAAGCGACGCCGACGACCGTCAGGGGCACCTTCAGCGCATGGATCTGGGACGGCTTTACCTCGACGAGGAGGAGGCCGAATACCCAGCCGAGTCCCATGACGCCGAGCCAGGGGATGATCGGGTAGCGCCCCGTGAACGGCCACCAGTCGTAGCCGGGTTCGTGGATGATCACCCTCAGGTAGTGGCCCCACCAGATGTCGTCTGGTATCCAGTTGAGCTTGAGGAACGGGTGGTTGAGGATGATGAGGAGGCTGAGGGCGAGGACCGCTTTCTGGGGTAGCCGCCACAGTAGGGAGAATATGATGAGGCAGGCGCCGATGCAGGCGAGGATCGCGAATAGGAAGGAGGAGGGGTGGTTGCCGTAGATCTCCCAGGCGGGGTTTATGATGAGGAGCTGGAGGAGGATCAGTACCACTCCCCTCTTCACCATTCTGAGGGAGACGTCTCGTCTTGGCTCGCCGTGGCTGAGTCTCTTCGTGGCGGAGATGGCGAGGGAGGTGCCTGCGATGAAGATGAAGGTGGGGGCGCAGTAGTGGGTGATGAATCGGGACATGTACCAGACGAGGACGGTGGGGAAAGGTGCTTTGCCGATCAGCGTCTTGCCGCTGTGGTATCTGGTCCAGAATCCGGCGATGTGGTCCCAGGCCATGATGATCATCACGACGCCCCTGGTGAAGTCTATGAACCGGTATCTCCCTGCGGCCACGGCATCGGTTGAGGCGCGGACCCCCTGCATGAATGATAATTGTTATTTTAATCTAAATAACATTAACTGTGAAAGGGGTGTAAAGGGGGTTACTCTAGGTACTTCTCGAACTTGTCAGCGTAGTAGCCGTCGGTAGAGTTCTCTGTCGCTGGGTATCTGCCTGAGCCTCTTGGTCATCAGTGCTTTGAAGATTCCCAGCGGGTTTCTTGGGGGTCTGCCTGGGCCTTCCTGGTGGTAAACTGTGTGGATGGTTTTTTCGATGTTGTCTGGGTTCAGTTTGTATAGGGCGAAGACTGCGTCTTCGTGCCTCTCCATCTTCAGGGAGATACGAGTCCGTTCTCAGTATTTTATTGGTACGTAGGCGAAAAGTGGAAAGTTGGGAGAAGCGTACGTCCGCGCACGCTCTCTCGTATACATTATTGAATATCCATAGACGATAATAATGCCGCCTAGTGGGGGTTCCAGAATTGATATGTCCCTCCCAAAATCAGTTCAGGAATACTGACCACCAGAAAAATCAATACAAGAGTCTTAAACACCATCTTCAGATTCTCCGGGTGGTCACGCCCCCACATAATCCTGAATGGGGTCGAGACGACTCTACGAACCAACCTAGGTAGGGGAAACATGAAAGACGCTCTCTCTGCGTAGTCACCGTAGTTCAGTCCGTCGTCTGTTCTCAAGTTAATCTCCTCCACTAAAGCTACCCCCACAAGAATCAGGGAGCTGACAAGCCAGTTCAGGATTATTTCAACAGGTTGACGCCACGGAGCTTGATTATACGTAGACAGAACTAGCATGCCATAGCTCCAGAGAATATAGCCAAGATATTGTGGGTGTCGGGTCAGCCTATAGATACCTGAATCGACTAGTCTCCCACCCTGGTACTTTGTGTTCAGCTAGGCCGCTACGCCGAGGAAAAGCACGAAAAGCCCAACGATGATAAAGATACTGCCGTAGACATCGCGGACCTGCTCTATGTTTGCCCAGATTCTACCGCCTTCAGATGCGTACGCTGTGATGGCAATCCAATATGGTACAAAGAAAACCTGGCCAGAGCAGAATAACCTAACCAAGAAATCACCCTCAATTCCACACACCCTGAGAATATACGAAATTAAATAAGCCGGCATCTCCAAACCCGTAAACAGAGTCGACATCCTTGCTACGAACACAAATAAAGTCGGAGCAAAGTAAACAACCGCGCTTAGAACAGATGCATAATATCTTTTCCTAACAATTCCTATTACGGCTGTTATGAGGATAAGGATTAGAATCACGTTTCCAAATATAGTAATGGGATCGGGACGCAAGCCAATCATAACGAAATGACTACAGAGGTCATAGAACACTCCGTAAGTTAATGATTTGAGGAATCTGGGTATCTGCAGTGTTACATATGTAAAAAATAGAGTTGCTAGAAGAGCGGTAAGATAGATGCCGATCGTTGCGGATTCTACTCTTCTCTTCATATCACGTAGATCATTTACGTTAAACTTAAAATTCTTATTAACTGAATGTGAATGCACTCAGTGAATGACTCATCTCACGCGCGGCGAGTAGATGCAAGAAAATGTCAATTCCAAGAATTTCGCAACACCTTGGCGCGTGCGAGCAGGATTTGATCTTCAACCCCACCTAACATGGACTGCTAGACTAAGAATGTATTGTACTATCTCTTTATGAGGTCTTCCGTGCTCGACTAACCGCAATAGCTTACTAACCTCATCTGAGCCCGCTAAAAATATCCCCAAGTCATGCATATCCTTTACATTAGGTATTTGCTCAAGCCTCTTCGTCGTGAAGATTATTGGTATAATCCTGTAGCCCTCTACGATAGGCTCAATATCATCAGTTATTGCAAATAAAAAATTGGCATCATCTTTGATAATCCCCGTCGTGCATCCAACGACGAGTACAATTCGCTCTGATGCGGAAATAGAGATGAGATCTAATCCCTTACGTTGGGCGTTCTCAACCCAAAGAGTCGGAAAGCCTCCCGCTGATAGAATCCATTGTATGGCATATTCTTGACCTATCTGCTTCTTTCCTGGTAGCTGCGCGCACGAGCGATCACCAAGAAGTCTTTGCAGCTCATAGTGTTCCCTGTCCTTCCTTCTACCCTTATATGCCCAACATAAAAGATTGTGAAAGATATTCTCCTCCAATATCTGGTCAAGAGTTAATCCTATCGCCAAGAGGCATTTTATCGCAAATTGGTAGTCTACCCGCTCACCTTTCAAAAGCGGTTTCAAGAACGGTACTATAGGATCGCCAATCTTCTGTGCGATCATAACAATGTTGTTTTCATACATTATCATACCAGGCTCAGTCCGAGCTACCTTCAGCGCTTCATCGAAGGGAAGCTCCTTAAGGATTTCAGAATCCATCATCGATAGAGCCTCAAGAACGTGATGTAACGCGTCTCTATTTTCGCGGTCTTGCATAAATTCTTTGATCGCTTCTAAAGCAGGTTTACCTAATTTCGCAAGAGCTTTAGCGACTTTCGTTCTGGGAATGTTGATATTATTTGGAAGTGATATCGTCTTGAGTAAAGGCTTGACACCAATTGGCGACCTTATTCTTGAAAAGTATTCTGCCACGGACTCTTGAACTAGATAAGAATGGTGTCCATAGTATTGTCTAGTGGATCTTTCAAGTGCATTTGCTAACTCATCAGCTAATGTCTTGTCTGCTATCTTGGAGCATATTATTACAGCATCTGCGTATTGCCATCCAGCTTTACTGAAGTACGGTTTCAGTTTTTCGACAACCATTTTTCCATCGATTTCCTCTAGTGTCGTCGCCATCAGTTGATAAATAGCGTCCTCATTCGTGCGTTTCATAAGTGTAGTTACTAGGGTCTCTATAGCCTCTGTTTGTCTTTCAGGGTTTACCGCTTTAATTATCTTAATCCCAAGTTCTCGGAGGAACAGGTTTTCACATTCAAGCCATATTAACGTTTTACATGACTCGAAACCAAGGTGATCAACGAGCACTTTCCAAATCGCTATGATCAGCCCATATTCAGGTTCTAGATTGAATCTTTCCAATCCACTTTCTATTTCTCCTCGGAGTTCCGAGGCTAGCTTGAGATCGGCTGATGATGGTTCTCGACGAAGCTCTTGTAGAAGCTCTTCCAAGCATTCAACCCTGACATCTCGTTGATCAATGTTAGAACGGAGTCTTGTTAGAATCTTAGTCATACTCTCGGTCTTCATACATATAACGTTGGAAACGCTCTCACATATGTAGATCGCGCGCTGGAATCTCAAGGAAATCAGTAAAATTGTGGACTGGGAGGGATTCATCCGAATTATGGGGTGAGTCTGTTTTTGGGGCGCATCACCGCTTAAAGTTACGAGCGCCCATAGCTCATTTACCTTCAACCTCTAGTACGGTAAGTATCTTTGCTATCATTTTCTGCCATTCCTCAAATTGCCTGCGCGCGCTCACGTCAATTGTAGATAATAGACGGGAGATTGAGCGAATTTAACAAGAGATTAGATAGGTCGCACGTGCGTGCTCGCACAAAAGGTTTTTTAATACTGTCATCTAAATCTGACGTAGCTCGTGGGAATCGGGTTACACCATAACTCGATGAAATCGAGCCAAGGTGGCCAACGTAATCGTGGGTTGGTTTCCTCCTACCTGTAAGCGCTTCCCACGCTTAAAGGGGCTAGTGGATCATTGAGGGTTCATTGGTTGGGGGTGTGAACATGGGGTTCACACATATCCCCCAAAAAACAGTTCTATTTGTGCATAAATGCTTGTTGCGCGCGCAGAACAATTCACGTTATAAGCCGTCTAATTAAGTCGATATTTTCCACTCTTACATTTTCGAGCATTCTTTCATGAGACTTTATCTGCCTCAATATTTCACAAAGGTCTCTCTCTAGAATTGCCATTTCACAGTACGGAATACTGGCTACATGGAATAGAACACCAAAGTCGGACAATTTTGGGCTTCTTCCTCCAAGATAATATTTATAGAATTGAACATATGAACCAAGTTGAATTGATAAAAACACTTCAGCATTAAATTCGCCTATATTCTTTGTAAATTGTTTCATGAAAGTGGTGTGTTGACTTATAAGCCATTGACAAGTGTGGTTCCATACAAATTCTGGAGGTTGCTCCTTCGTGTATTTTCTTGATTTCGTAGGTGGGAAATTACCTTTCAATTGCTCATGCCTTTCTTCCTGTCGTTCAGCAAATATTAGCTGTATCCTTCTTGCTTCCGCTAATTCTGAGGAAGATAAATAGCCTTCAAGGAACTTCGATCCCATTAAACTATTGAGTGGATATAGCATCAAAGTCTCATTGCGATAATTAGGATGTGCTTGAACTTCCTCTTGTACAAACATTTCACCAGTCTTAACGAGTGCTGATGGACACATAGTTAGTAGCCAATCTAAATCCGAATGTTTTCGTGTTACTTGACTTAGTTCTGCGAGTAACCCGGCGGAGATAGCAATAGTGAGATCGTTTCTGGTTAAAAAGTCGAAGAATGGGCGATAGAGTTCTGTCTCGGTACAAAGATGGCTGAGTATATTTGTATCTAAATAAATGAACTTTGAATATGTGTATGGCATTCTCACTCGTTAAGTAATTTATTCTCACATAGACATAAATGCCCTCCATGGGTTAAGGCGTGAAACCGAAAAAGTGGATGCGCGCGCGCCCCAAACAATGGCTCCCAAGCACTCTTACGTGACATCGCTTGATTTCTCCAATGTGCTTTTTCAGACTCTGCGCGCGAAAATGGAGATGGTCAATACCTCTATTGCTCGGGATTCCCTTGTCATTCGGGATATATCCATGCCGCAGAGGGTGATTTGTTCAGAGTGTGCACACGTTCTGTATGAAGGGGATATTCTAAGGTCACCTTCGGACATTGCCAGGAAGTATGAGGGGAGGTGCCCCTCCTGCAGGAAGATATTGAAGGCCTCTATGGATAGCGTCAGCATATATCCACACGAAGAGAAAGACGACAAGTGACCATGCGCGCGCTATTTATCTAATTTTCTTTCGTTTGTATATTACCTCAGCGACTACTCTTCCATAAGAAGTTCCGACAGGTCTTAATGTGACAACTTCTCCTTTTAGTTTGCTTAATCTCTTCTTTGCGCGAGCATACCCTCTCTGCCCCTTTTCAGGTGCATCGAGACCCGCTATTCTGATGAACTGGGAGCCGTTAACCCTATGGCTTACCTGAAAAGTATCCCCATCAATAACTTTTTGAACTTTTCTTCTAATCGATTTTCTTTTCTTCATATCCACAACTCACTATGTTTTACTGATAATTTGTGGTTTATATTTATTTGGTTGCGCGCGCGTAATAATCAAGAATTTATATTTAAATTTAGATGGTTTAAAGTCGAGAAGTATAATTTACATATCTTTTCAATCAAGATAAGAAACCCATCTAAAGGACCACTGAAAGGAACATCTTTAACACCATTTAAAATGAAACCATCTAGATCATATTTTACGTTTATATTAGGAATTGAATTATTATGAACGATACAATTTCTAATTTCTCTATGGGCATCCCAATTTCTTAGTTCAAAATCATTTATTATCCCCATTTCCTTCAATCTTTTAATTATATTATTAAATGAAATAAAATCTCCACTTTCCCAACTAATTATGAAGTCTCGAAAATTTTCATTTTTATTATAGGCTATTATTTCTTTGATAGTATACTCAATGATAGAAAATACAGCCACATAACCCCATCTAGTAATAGTTATAATCCTTAACATTATATTCTGAAGAAATTCCCCCTCCAATTCAATTAATGTAATGTTCTGATATTTTTCGAGTGTTTCACTCATAAGAATTATCGTATTTCTTATTTCGTTGTATGGATTAATTACAGGGGGATGGACTTTATCTATCCAGTCACTGGATTCAGAGACCTTCCCCATTAGTAGTTCGAGATAAAGGAGTATATTCCTCACTTTCTCACCACTTTTTGACTTAACGTGCGCGCGTCTATGGTCGACAAACCTTGCATGGACCCCATTTTAGATTTGAATGATGTAATCTCCAATAATCAAGAGCCTCTTTTTTGCTGGAATATTCTAGCCAGCCTCCATCCGATTTCAACTTCCTTACGCCTTTTAATATAGTTTCAGTGAGGCTGCAGTGTCTACAATCGGTGCGATGTAGTTTGTAAGACCCTGTAGGAAAGTCAACGTTAACCCAATACGACATGATTTAGATATCGAATCTGGAAAAGAAAAAGATTATTAAAAAATTAAGTTAAAGTGAAATGGCGAAAAATGAACTTTAAACCTCGCGCGCTCGCAATTGGGTCATCTTCTTTATTGTTGACCTAGAAACTCCACCAAACATCGATATATTTCGTTTTAATCTAACGCCATCTGAAAAATTATATTCACCAACCTCAATGGCAATAGATTTTATAGGGAAGTTGGGAAAATCAGCTCTCACTTGAGGAACTTCAAAAAAGAGATGACATTTTGGACATTTTAAAATTATATCAACTAATGAATATGTCCATACCCTTTCCGCTAAAATCATACCACAATTAGAGCATGCGTAGTTTTGATTACTATCTCCAAGAAATAGAGTTATCTCTTTTTCTGATGTTATTATTGTATGAATACGGGGATTAGGATCATCGAGTTTATCTAAATGTAATGTGCTGATTTTACGCTCTACATGGATTTCTTCGACCATTGTCTCAATATTTCTTAGGTCAATATCAGATACTTTCTTCCCAATTAACTCATCAGTTCTTATGCCCGTAGCTCTCTCTACAATTGGAATGGTTGAACTTGTTTCCTCAGCGCCGTCAGTGATAATTGCCACAGATCCGAAATAACTCGGATTTGCGAGATAGCTTGACCGTACTATACGAGACCATGAAATACCGGAGGGCACTTTGACTGCATTGATACCCAGATTTAGAAAGATAACTCCAGCAAGATACAGGCGTTTGGTTTCATCCAGCCTTCCTGCCATCAGTTCTTTTAATTTAAGAAAGTTTGCTGGATGTTGATTATGTGCAATAATCGCGATTAAGCCTGGATGAGATACCGATAATTGTCTCTTAGCTTTATTCAAAGATTTTTTCACAATCTTTCTTAGATCCTCGATAGATAAGGGAGCAGTCTTACCTGAAAAACTTCGAGGATGGTATATCTCAAGATATACAGTTTCTTGTGTTCCTGCTTTAGCCTTCAACACTAAATCAGGAGTAGGACGCCCTCCTGTTGAAACTATTGTTACATTATTACCCTGTTTTAATAAGATATCATGTAGTGTTAGCTGCCCGATAGCATGTAGAAAGGAAGTTTTGCTCTTTAATGTAGGCTCAATAAGTTTCCATATGTCATCTTTTTTCCATCTTTGTACGAGATTAACGATGGACCTAAGCTCAACAATAAACCAAGGGCTAAAAGCTGCGTTGTCTTTTGTCCTTAAGGCCAATCTGGCCGTTTCTATTAAAACATGTAACCTGTGCCGTTCAAACCAAGGAACGTTGTTTGCTTTTTCCTTTTCGTCTGAAATCTTGGTATTTTTTATTGTTTTACCCAATAAGTTATGAATGTCATTAAGAAGACGACGGCATTCATCTTTGAACTCTGCTGAACTCATTCCATACCTTCTTTATCGCTGGTTGGCCGTCTACGTCCGGGGGTACCCGCCTAACTTTTTAGGCTATTTGGGTTTATTTAGAACGTTTGGCTGGCTATTTTTCGTGGCGCCGTCTTGAAAGCCATTTGTCCGCCTTTTTGAGGGCGATTGGGTAGATCTCATCTATCCTTTGCTGTATCTCAAGGATGCCCTCCACGGGCTTCTTCTTTTTTCTTCTTAGCTTGCAGTACTGGCGGAGGAACTCGGCGTGGTGACCTGTGAGGATTTGATCCACATCTCCTCTGTACATTGACTCTATCTTTTCGTGCTCTATCCTCCAAGCTTCCTTTGGGTTCATGAGCGTGTGTGTCTCTCTTTTCTTACTGCACCATAGGAAGGGGTGCATCACCGCTTAAAGTTACGAGCGCCCGTAGCTCATTTACCTTCAACCTCTAGTACGGTAAGTATCTTTGCTATCATTTTCTGCCATTCCTCAAATTGCCTGTCTATTAAATTCTGTTTTTTACTCATTTACCTTCAACCTCGCTTGGCGGTACAGCTTCAAGACACCGATAACAGGCGCCACCATCAGAGGAATGCCTGCCTTTACTCACTCCGCTGGTCTACTTCTTTTCATAAGCATGACGTTCCACCTACTACGATGTACTCGGAAGCATCCAACCAAACTTCAAAGAAATGCCCCAGCCTCTTCGCTTGTTCGAATCTGATGATCCAGCAAGGTCTGATCTCCCTCAATTCAGGTCTATCATATTTTAGCATCCTATCCCAGACATCCAGTCTATCCCATTCAACATCCGATTTGACCACTACGTCCCAATAGAAATTAGGCTTCTTCTCCTCAAGCTGCACGGACAAGACCCTTCCAGTCTTGCGCCCAACTCCATCGAGAAAAAACCTGCCAATTTCGATAGCTTGTTTCTCGGATGGTGTAAAGCTTCTTACAAACATCCTGGATGCTTGAAAAGCAACAACGACTCCAATAACTATGGTCATCAAAATAATGATATTTATTTTCTTCATCTCACTCCCTCCGCTGGTCCTTCTCCTGTTTCTCACGTCTGTTCAGGAGGCTCAGATTACTCTCAGGCTGGAACTTCTCAGCAAAATTCCAGAACCTCATATTGGAGGTCTTGTTGAAGATCGCCAGCCATTGAGCCGGGTCAGATTTTAGCAGATCGATCTGTAGAAAGATCATCACCACTATCATGAGGAAGATTATTGCGAGGAGAATTTCATCGATTAAATAGCTCATCTACTCATCCCCACATGCGTGCGCCTTCCCATGACGTGTCGGGGTGACCGGTCCACCAGTATATTGACTGTCCCCTCATCCATCTATACAGGCTTACCGCCAATACGATGATCATTACGATGATGAAGAGTATGATGATGGTTTCCATGGTCTCCCTGAGTATGTCCTTTAGCTCCACGCCATCCGTGTTGGCGATGTACGCCGAGATGAATACGAGAAGGCTCAAACCTAGTTGTATAACTAGCCCTCTGCAGGTGCTCTTTTCATACCAGGGTAGCGGTTCCATCAGGATTCCTCACTTGCGTGAGGGTGCGTCGATTTTATGCGGTTACGACGCGGGCTATGAAATTGACCAGAGCTCTGACTCTGCCGCAATGCCCAGCGTACCCCCACGCACCAGATAATGGGACACATCACCGCGTGGCAACTCTCAAGAACGTATAAGGATCAATCCTTATCATATCACCACAAACATCGCATTCATATTCTAATAATGACGACCTATCCATATATTCTTGACAAACAGATGATGAAGGCCACTGTATATTGATGACATGTTCTCCACAAAAGATTTCGAGTAAGTCTATTGAATAGGCGTTTTTCATCTCCCATAAAAAATCTTTAATTGCGTGTTTCGGATCAGCAGGATTTAACGGGATTGCTTCTCTTCCATAGGCAAAACCATCTATTTGCTCTAAAATGTTTATGGATTTAACTAGAAAGATTAATGGTTTATTACGCTTTACGTTTCGGAATCGGTGATAGAAAAATCCGAATTCCTGATTAACCATAGGAGATTCTAAGCCAGATCGTGTGTATAAAATAATATATGCATAACACTTCTCAAGCCATTCCGCAATTTTTTCCGAAGGATACTCAAATGTTTCGGGTTGATCCCGCGCTATATAACCCCAATAGCCAGGTAATTGGAAAATTGCTGATCTAAAATAACGAGCAATTTTAATATCATTTGTGGAACAACTAATGAATATGGGCTTATCCTTTTTGACTTGTTTGTGGTCTGCCATATTTTTCCTCCAATTAATGGTGCTCATCACCGCTTAAAGACTATGGACTTGAATGGATGAAGGCGTGCACATGCGTGACCTAAGTGTCACATATGTGCGCGGGGGCGCATCACCGCATACACGACATCTAATAGCCGATTAACTACCCTGATTAAAGGGGGTATGTTCACGGTCGTGAACATGAAAAAACAGTTCACTCTGGAACCAGTTCTCGATGCCGGTAAGTAGACTTCTTTTTTGCATAATACACATCTCATCTCTTCTCCTTCCAGAGCTTTATTCCTATGAGGCACATCCCGGCCCAGACGAGGGCGTTCGCTATGGTGGAGCCGAAGTAGATCTGAGGGGTGTAGGGCTCCAGCCAGGTCCATATGCCCGTGTAGTAGGCGATGGGCTCCAGCGCCAGGTCGAGGCTGTATGCCGATAGGACGCCGACGAGGGGGCCATGCTCCTTGCTTATGACGTACGCCATGGCCATCACCAGGACCCACATGACGGGTATGCAGAGGGGGACGCCGAGGATCTTCAGGGGGAAGTCGCCGTAGACGTAGGCGCCAGAGGAGACGCCCGTGGCCTCAAGGCCCAACGCGAAGAGGCCCATCACGGCGCCGGGGTGTTTCAGCTTCCTCATCTCAGTCCTCCTTACAAGAATGAATCATGGGGGGTTGCAGACCTTGCACGGCCTGTACCCCGCTGCCCTCGCCTCTTCCGAGGAGGAGAAGTATATCTTGTTCTCCTCTTTTATCATCTTCACGTACCGGCAGGTCAGCCTGTGGTAAACGTCCGAGTTCACGCTGCCCATGAAGTTTCCTTCCGGCTCCGGCTCGGGTTCAGGTTCCGGCTCAGGTTCGGGTGTAGTATCCAACCCCGAGGTTGTCTGATCCCATAGGCGGTTGAACTCCACTAGGTAGATACCCGCTACCTCAGAGCTCTTCAAGACGATTGTGTTCTCGTCGTTGCTGTCCTCCGCCGACTCGCTCCAGTTGTAGCTTCCGGTTATAATGACGTAGCCGTCAATGATCATGACCTTGTGGTGCATCAGCCCGCTTCTGTTGTCTCCTCGTATGTCTACACCGGCGTCCAGTATTTCCTCGTAGTCGCTCCCGGAGCTGAACTTCCAGCCTGAGTCTATGACTATGTCCACGTCGACGCCCCTTTGATGAGCGTCTATCAGGGCATCAGCGAGGGTGTCCTGGGTGACGAGCATCACCATGACTCTGATGGTCTCATTCGCCCTTCCGATCCAGTATCTGAGGAGCGAGCTGGTGTCCTCAGTCCTAGAGAAGCTGACTACCACGAAAGTCTGTCCAGATTCAGACGTTAGCTTTAGGATCTCTCCCTCCAGGGAAGAAACTTCGGTCTCTAATTCATAGACCTCTTCACCCAGAAGTTCGATAGTAAGAGTCTTATTTTCCAAGTAGGTCTCGAATAGGTCTCTTTCGCATTCGAGGGCTTCGACTACGTTTTCTAGGTCTGATATCTTGATGTCTCTGGAATAGTATTCGCTTTGGAGGGTGAAATAGTCGTTTTCGAGTGTTGAAAACGCAGTTTCGAGAACTTCCTTCTCTGTTCTAAGCTCTGCGTAGTTCTCGTCAAGGCTCGTGCGCACACGTGCGAGTTTCTCATAATCGCCCTCCAGCTCCCATAGTCCTCCCTCCAGTCTTCTGGCTTCTTGAGCCTCGTTGGCCCAGAGCCCCAGGCACATGATCGTGACCACGCACAGAACCGCTATCGCAGCAGTCTTCTTATCGACCATTCAGCCAACCTCCTTATGCGTTCGTGGTGGGGAGTGTTGCCGGCCCTGAGAGCAAGGTTGCGTATTCCCCGGGAGCAGGACCCGTCTGGCCGGGTGTGAATTGGCTTCTCCCTGTAACGATTCACTCGATATCCAGGATCCCCGCGTCTCCATTAGGCCCCTAGCCCTCCCCAGCACTTCATTCGATTTAATATATGAAAAATAAGATTTTTTAGATATTTACTGGGTTGTACTTTTTCCTCAGGTCTCTAGCTAAGCTTATTGCATTCGAGTCTGAATCTGTGTGAAGCACTCTAACTTGAGTTGCGGATCTGTTTTTTGCGCTATTTATTGAGTTACGAATTTCGACAATCATCCTTCC
>Ga0180007_10000615_pt1 | contig 56486 bp, 44 predicted proteins | sample MM_PC_MetaG_FD_121122 | JGI IMG/M metagenome (GOLD analysis project Ga0180007, IMG submission 121122) | Groundwater microbial communities from the Aspo Hard Rock Laboratory (HRL) deep subsurface site, Sweden - MM_PC_MetaG | ecosystem: Environmental > Aquatic > Deep subsurface > Groundwater...
ATCAGGTCTTTCTGGACGGTCTGCCCAAGGATGAAAAGACCAAGGAAAAGGCAGCCAAAAACGCTGCCTAAAAATCACCCCGCCAAGGGCGGCAAGTGTCAGGTAAATACTATCTCTGTACACGTGGGGGATTCCGAATTTGCGTGTTTTGTGTAACTGCTCACAGTGTGCTTTGATCAATGTATGATATTTTGCTCGGTTAAGAGTTTCTAAGCCTCGTTCTCTGTTTTCGACAGTGGACGTTTTTGCTCGTGCGAAGTGCACTTTTCTTTATTTGTGTATTTCTGAGATACCAACCAAGACATACAACATGCTCTTCAACTCATATATTTTCATCTTCATTTTTCTGCCCGTTACCCTTGCCCTTTATTTATTGCTCGGGGGCAATCGGCAGGTGCAAATAGCTAAAGCCTGGCTTGTTGTTGCCTCGTTATTTTTTTATGGCTGGTGGAATCCGTCCTATCTTGGTCTGATCCTTGGCTCACTGTTGTTCAACTTCACTGTTGGATCGCTTCTATCGCGAGGCGAAGACATCGGTGGACTTTCTTGTAAAGCATTCATGCTTACCGCAGTTGCTGCAAATATTGGGTTGCTTGGATACTTCAAGTATATGGATTTTTTTATAGAAAACAGCAATCGTCTGCTGGGAACGTCCATTCCGTTGCAGCACATTGTGCTGCCCCTTGCCTTGAGCTTTTTTACATTCCAACAGATTGCCTATATTGTAGATAGCCATCGTGGATTAACCCGGGAATATGACTTTTTGAACTATGCCTTGTTTGTCACTTTTTTTCCGCAGCTCATCGCCGGACCAATCGTTCATCATTCGGAAATGATGCCGCAGTTTTCCAAAGTGCGAAACATGGTGGTGAGCCAAAGGAATATAGCTACTGGCTTGTTTTTATTTGCCATTGGCCTGTTCAAGAAGACCGTCCTCGCTGACACGTTTGGCGTGTGGAGCACCCATGGATTCGATGAATTGCAGGTGCTTACTTTTTTTCGTGCCTGGGGTACATCGATTAGCTACACCATGCAGCTTTATTTTGATTTCAGTGGCTACGTTGATATGGCTACCGGCGCGGCACTGTTGTTCAATATCCGTTTGCCAATGAATTTCAACAGCCCCTACCGCGCATTGGACATACAGGACTTTTGGAGGCGGTGGCACATCACTCTTTCACGTTTTTTGCGTGACTACATCTATATTCCTTTGGGTGGCAGTCGAAAAGGATCGGCGCGCGTGATGGTAAATATTATGGTCACGTTTCTCATTGGCGGGTTGTGGCACGGTGCGGACTGGACATTCGTTTTATGGGGTGGGCTTCATGGTGCGGCGCTCATCATACATCGATTGTGGAAGAAAACGGGGCAGACGCTACCACGTTGGGCGGGGTGGTTCATTACCTTCAACTTCGTCAATGTGGCATGGGTTTTCTTCCGGGCAACCTCGTGGGATGATGCCCTTAAGGTGCTTTCCGGCATGTGCGGATTGAACGGGGTGGCAGTTTATCGTTCTTTGTATCGGGCCGCGAGGTCTTTGCCCTGTGTCATTAATTCTGGAGAATCAATGGTCGTGCCGGGTCAATTCTGGGTGGCAGCCATCGGGGCCATCATCCTTATTGCCTGGCGCGATAGCCTTGAACTACGTGACAGCTTTCGACCTAACCGGCGCTATGCAGCCCTGACCTGTGTTTGTGCCGTCTCTGCTCTGCTCACTATGCAGACTGCCGTTAGCGAATTTTTGTACTTCAACTTCTAGGGTGTCACTATGTGGAGCCGGTATATCCATAACGTATTTGTCGGCATCGCTGCACTGTTTCTGCTGATGGCTGCCGTGAATGTCGTTGTTGACCCACTGTGGACTTTTGGTACTCCGTTCGTTGCGGGGGTAAACGCTAATAAACCAATTTTTTCGCGTTTTGTGCGTTTGGGCAAGGCTTATATTGTGAGTCGGTTGAAGCCGCAGGTCGTGACGTTAGGCAGTTCGCGAGTCGAATTGAGTATTGGCCCGGGACATTTCCCTAATGCAGGGCTGGACTGGTATAATCTGGCTCTCAGCGGGGCTTCTTTGTATGAAATGCGACGCTATCTGGACCATGCCATTGCCCAGGGGCGGTTGCAGGAAGCCTTGGTGGGGCTAGATTTTTACATGTTTAATACAAATCTCCAGCCCAAACCTGGGTTTGACGAGTCCATTCTTGCCCCCAACGCAAGGGCGTGGGACCGGGTCGCCTTGGCCTTTTCGTCTTCATTGTTCAAGATTAGCGTGGAGTCCATTGGGAAGCAGTGGCGGCGTTCGTTTTATGATCCCGTGAGCGGACATGACTTCGGTAAGGAAGACAGTCTTGTCGGCTCCGGTGGGCAAAATGCGGCTTTTATGCGTGTCCTTTCTCGCATTATCCAGAGATTGACAAAGGAGTCTGGTAGCGACCCCATTCAAAAAACAGCAACATGGGATCAATATGAGGCTATGCTCGAAGCAGCTCACGCAAAAGGTGTGCGACTGAAACTGTTTTTGTCTCCTGTTCATGCTTGGTTCATGCAGCCATACACGGAGAGTGGACAATGGGATAAGATTGAGGATTGGAAACGAGGATTGGTCAGGTTGAACGAGGCCGTGGCCCAACGTATGGGGTGTGCACCTTTTCCTCTCTGGGATTTTAGCGGTTACAACTCGTTTACGACTGAGAGTGTTCCAGGGCCTGGCGATGTGACTTCTCGTATGCATTGGTATTATGAGGCCTCCCATTGCCGCAGCAGTCTTGGTGATTTGATGCAAGACCGGATGTACGGCGTGAACAACCCGCTGCTTACGGACGATTTTGGCCTTCGCCTGACCTCGGAAAACATCGAAGCGAATTTGACGCGTACCCGCGCGGACCAAATGGACTGGGAACAGTTGAATCTCCAACCTTTGGGTGAGATACGCCAACTGATAATCGAGCTAAAGACAAAAGAGGCCTTTTCCCAGGAAGCCCCAGATTGATTTTGGAGTATTTTTTTGTGGGTTGGACAGCCATGCGCATGATTCGTGAAGCTCCCTCGGGTTTCCTCTGTCCTGACTTCATTAATTAAAGGGCAAGGGCATTTTTCAATGACCAATCCTGAAAGAGCAATTGCGACCGGCCTGTTGTGAGCTGGCCTGAAGTCGATTAGGCCGCTGGCCCTTGACTTCCTGCGTGAATGGGGTAGCCGAAGAGCCGCACGGTTTTTCGGGTACCCTTTTAACAAAACGATACTATGTCCCGCATATCCATTCAGTCAGTTTCCAAGTCCTTTGGTGGACGCGATTTGTTCGAGTCCTTCTCCCTGGAGATCACCGGCGGCATGCGCTTGGCCGTGGTCGGTCCCAACGGTTGCGGCAAGTCTACTTTGCTGCGCATCCTGGCCGGGGAGGAAACTCCGGATTTCGGGCAGGTCCTGATTCCCAAGGACACGCTCCTCGGATTCTCCAAGCAGGAGCTGAACGAGACCGACCTGGCGACCCCGGCCTTGCCCTGGGTCATGGCCGCGTTGCCCTCCTGGGGCGATTTCTGGGAGAAGTGGGATCGGGCCACCGAGGCCCATGATCAGGCCGCCCTGGCGCTGTTGACCCAGGAGCAGGCGCATCTGGAACACCTCTTCGGCTACAACCCGGAGCACAAGGCCAAGGCCGTGCTCACGGGGCTGGGCTTCGAGGAGCAGCAATTGAACCAGCCCCTGCGAGAGTTGTCCGGCGGCTGGCGCGAGCGCGCCAAGCTGTCGCGCATCCTGGTCGAGGGGGCGGGGGCGCTGATGCTGGACGAACCCACCAACCACCTGGACCTGGAAGCCGTGGAATGGCTGGAGGACTACCTCATCAATTTTGAGGGCCCACTGATCTTCGTGGCCCATGACCGGGTGCTGCTGGACCGAGTGGCGACCCATGTGCTGTTCCTGGGCGGGATCAAGCCCACGGTGCGCAAGGGGACCTTCACCCAGTTCCTGGCCTGGCAGGTCGAGACCGAGGACCAGCGCCGCCGCGAGGAACAGCGGGTCCAGGACGACATCGCCAAGAAGGCCGATTATGTGCGCCGCTTCCAGGCCAAATCATCCAAGGCGCGTCAGGCCAACAGCATGAAGAAGCAGGTGGCCAAGCTGGAGAAGGAGCTGGTGGGCCTGAAGCCCGAGGCCAAGGCCAGGGAACTGGCCTTCAAGTGGCCCGAGCCTGCCCGCGGCAACAAGACCGTGCTCTCATGCGTGGGCGTGCAGTATGCCTATCCGGACAGTAAGCCCCTGTGGGAGCCGCTGGATTTCAATCTCTATGCCGGGCAAAAGGTTGCTTTGGCTGGCCCCAACGGCTGCGGCAAAACCACCCTGCTCAAGGCCCTGATGGGTGAGCTGCACTCCACCGTCGGTGTTGTGGACCTGGGCAACAAGATCACCGTGGGCTATTTCAGTCAGCATCAGGCCGATCTGCTGGATTTGGACAAGCCAGCGCTGGCCGAGATCCGCCGCCTGTCCGATCCACGCACCACCGAGGAGGAACTGCGCAGCGTGCTGGGGCTGTTCATGTTGGGCGAGAGCTATTGGGATCGCAAGGTGCGCGCTCTGTCCGGCGGCGAGAAGAACCGCCTGGTGCTGGCCTCGCTGTTTCTGAAGCGCGCCAACTTCCTGGTGCTGGACGAGCCCACCAACCACCTGGACCTGGAAAGCCGCGATGCGTTGATCCGCGCCCTGCGCGATTACACTGGCACCATCCTGATGGTGGCCCATGACCGTTACCTGATGACCAACGTCGCCAAGGAAGTCTGGTGGCTGAAATTTGATGGCATCGAGGTCTTCGCCGAGGGTTTCCTGGGCTACGATCGCGCCCGCAGGGCGTTCCTGGACGGGTCCGCCTGTGGCCCCAAGGTGGAGGTCGGGGGCAGGGTCTCCCGCGTCGAATCCAAGGAAATGAAGCGCCTGCAGGCCGAGACCCGCAATGCACTGTACAAGAAGATCAAGCCGTTGCAGGCCGAGTACGAGAAGCTGGAAGCACGGCTGGAGGTCATGCTGGGTGAGCAGTCCGGAGTGGAACAGAGCCTGGCCGACCCCGATGTCTACGCCAATGTGCCCAAGTCAACGGAGCTTATGAAGCGATTTTCGGAGCTGAATGTCCAGGTCGAGAAGCAGATGGAACGCATGGCCTCACTGGAAGAGGAGCTTGCCGCCCTGGAGGCCGAGCGCGACGCCTTGGGGGGCTGTTAGCGGTAACGGTCCAGGATGGTTTTCATGCGACCATCACAGCGCATGCGTTCGATCTCCCGGTCCAGGTCCTGAATGAAGGTTCCCCAGGTCCGGTGCATGCTGAACGCGTAGCGGTAGGCTGCGGTGTCCAGCGGGGTGAGGGAAAAAGAGACCTGGGAAGGCGATCGGCTCGGGTCCTCACGGATCAGCCACTGGGCCACGAGTTGGTTGACCACCGCTGTATCCAGCCGCCCGCTGAGGAGCATCTTCAGCTGGGTCCGGGCGTTGTTGGCATCCATGCGGGTGCATGTCCCGGACAGGAACAGCTTTTCCAGGCGAGGGTAGCGGAATCCGAGGACCGTGCCCACGGTCTTGCCTGCAAGGTCTTTTGGGCTGTTGAAGGCGAAATCCTCGCCCGCTCGGAATATCAGGACATCGGTGGAGTAGATGATCGGGGCCGACCACAGGAAGAGCGAGGGAGAGGGCACCCATTCCTTGGCCTTGGCGTAGACGTCGATCTGGCCTTGTTCCAGGTCAAGCATGGCGCGTTTTTCGGGCAGCCAGGTGATATTGACATGGAAGTCCAGGGCCGTTGACGCCTCGATGAATATGTCGACCATGATGCCGAGATGCCGAGGGTCGTCCTGGGAGAAGAGATAGGGCGGCCAGCCCTTGTCCAGGCTGCCCATGACAATGGGGTCCGCTGGATGCGAGGGGCTTTGGGCCTGGGCTTGGCTGCCCAGCAGGAATGTGCAGACCAGAAGCGCCTGCAGGACCTGGGTGATGCGGGCTGGGAGCATGGTTCGTGTTGCCGCCGTTATGGTTGCGAGTGCAGTGGTTTGTTCTGAAACAGACGGGGCAGGGTGTCAACCTTGCCCTTGCGAATTTTGGATTCTCGGCAGGGACCACGCCGGGCTTGATTTCAAAGGGCTTCGGGAATAATGGTTTTGCTCGTTGTCCGAGACAGGAACCTGAATCGTGTGCGGGGGGCTAGTGCAACTACGGGACCGGGAATCGCCAGAGATTGATGTCGTGGCCGCCATCATCTGGCGGGGCCGGAAGTTTCTGGCGGTCCGCCGTCCCGAAGGCAAGCCCCAGGCTGGGTTCTGGGAATTCCCCGGAGGCAAGGTGGAGCCCGGCGAGTCCCGGGAAGATGCCCTGGCGCGTGAACTGCACGAAGAACTGGGCCTGACCCCCACGACCTGGGCCTATTGGCGCGAGAAGCGCCACGTTTATGACCACATCCGGGTGCGGCTGTTTTTTTATCATGTCTATCAGTTCGCAGGTCGCGCCACGGCCCGCGAAGGGCATGGACTGGCCTGGCTCGACGTCCGACAGGCGGGAGAGTTCCCGTTTTTGGAGGCGGATACAGAAATCGTTGCGGCCCTGGCCCATGGGCCAAGGCCTGAAGGAGTTGAGTAGTGCGCATCCGTGACCTGATGCAACAGGGCGGGAAGTTCATTTCCCTGGAGTTTTTCCCGCCCAAGGACCCCACGGACTGGCCGGGGTTCTTCGAGATCGTGGCTACCTTGCAGGCCGTTGATCCGCTGTTTGCCTCCGTGACCTACGGGGCGGGCGGCGGCACCCAGGACAACACCCTGGAGATCGTGCGCAGATTGAAGAGCGAGCAGGGGTTGACCCCCATGGCGCATCTGACCTGCGTGGGTGCGTCTGCGCACAAGCTGCATGGCTTTCTGGGGGCGTTGGAAGAGGCCGGTGTGGACAACGTGTTGGCCCTGCGCGGCGACCCGCCCCAGGGACAGCAGTGCTGGGAACCGGACTCCGAGGAGTTCCGCCACGCCTCGGATCTGGTGGAATTCATCGGCAGGCATTACCCCGACATGGGGGTGGGCGTGGCCGGATACCCCGAGGGCCATCCCGAGTGCTCGACCTTTCGCGAGGACTTCGAGTTTCTGAAGTTCAAGCTGGATGCGGGTGCCGATTTCGCCATCACCCAGTTGTTCTTCGACAATCGGTTCTACTGGAATTTTCTGGAGCGGCTGTCCGGCATGGGGGTGGACAAACCCATCATTCCCGGGGTGCTGCCCATCATGAGCCTGCAGTCGGCCAAGCGCATCCTGTCGTTCTGCGGGGCGAACATTCCCGGCAAGCTGCTGTTGGATCTGGAGGCAGCCGATGCCGCGGGCGGGGCCAAGGCCGCCTATAAGGTCGGCATGGATTGGGCCAAGAGGCAGGTGCGCGGGCTGCTGGAAGGGGGTGCGCCCGGGGTGCATCTGTATACCCTGAACAGGGCCGAGGCCTGTCTTGAATTGGTGGAATCGCTGGACCCGGCACTGCTGGGCCGTTGACGGACAAAGAGATTTTGATCAGCCGCTCGTGCGCATCACGGCGGTGATGGATTTGAACGAGTTTGCCGCACCAGACGTGGTGCTGAATCAAAGGAGAGCAAGATCATGGCCAATAAGGAATATGTTGTCGCTGTGTGCGGTGCCACCGGTGCGGTGGGCCGGACGATGTTGGAAGTGCTTGAGCAACGCGATTTTCCAGCCAGCAAGGTGATCGCCCTGGCCTCCGAGCGCAGCGCCGGGACTAAGGTGCCCTTCAAGGGTGGTGAACTCACCGTGGAAGTGCTGAACGAGTATTCCTTCGAGGGCGTGGACCTGGCCCTGTTCTCCGCGGGCGGCGACATCTCCAAGGCCTTTGCCCCCATCGCCGCCAGGGCTGGCTGCGTGGTGGTGGACAACTCCAGCGCTTGGCGCATGGATCCCGAGTGCCCCCTGGTGGTTCCCGAGGTCAACGCCCATGACCTGAAGTGGCACAAGGGCATCATCGCCAATCCCAACTGTTCCACCATCCAGATGGTTGTGGCCTTGAAGCCCATCCACGATGCGGCCAAGATCAAGCGTGTTGTGGTCTCCACCTACCAAGCCGTGTCCGGCAGCGGCCAGAAGGCCATCGACGAATTGGCCGGACAGGTGACCTTGATGTTCAATGGTCAGGTGGAAGACATCGAGCCCACTGTCTACCCCTATCGCATTGCGTTCAACTGTCTGCCACAGATCGATATCTTCATGGACAACGACTACACCCGTGAAGAGATGAAGATGGTCCACGAGACGACCAAAATCATGGGTGATGAATCCATCAAGGTTACGGCCACGGCTGTTCGCGTACCCGTGTTCTACGGTCACAGCGAGTCTGTGAACATTGAGACCGAGTTGAAGCTCAGCGCCAAGGACTGCCGTGCGTTGTTGGTGCTGGCCCCTGGCGTCAAGGTCCTGGATAATCCGGCGGAGGGGATCTACCCCATGCCCATCGAGGCCCAGGGTCAGGACGCCACCTACGTGGGACGTATCCGCGAGGACGAGAGCATCGCCAATGGCCTGAATCTCTGGGTCGTGTCCGACAACATCCGCAAGGGTGCTGCGACCAACACCGTGCAGATTGCTGAGAAGTTGATTGAGATGGATTTGGTGCGCGTTCCGTAAAGGCTGTTGAAAAATAGCCATTTGCTTCGTTATTGCGGACAATTCAAAATCTCGCGTATGCTGAATACGCAGCGATTTTGAATTGTCCTTATGCCTTGCACCTGACCATTTTTGAACAGCCTTTATAGGACTGTTCTGAAATACTTTTGCTTCGAATTTGAAACCGGCCAAGGAGAGAGAATGATCCCTATTCTGGAATCCGAGGACTATCTCAGGAAGATGCTTTCCATCCGCCGTCCTGGTCACAAGGACGTGCTGGCTTTCTACGAGCATCGCCTGGGGGCCATTTGCAAGGACCCCAATCTGATGCTGCTGCCCCTGGACGACCATATCGTGCATCGCGGTGACGGCGTGTTCGAGACTATGAAATACCTGGGGCGCAAGATCTACCAGCTGGACGCGCACATCAACCGCATGAAGCGTGGCGCCAAGGCCATCCACCTGGCCCCACCGTGCACCTGGGAGCGGTTGCGGGAAATCATTGTGGAGGTCGCCAAGGCAGGCGGTGAGGATAATGGCCTGGTGCGCGTCCTGCTTGGGCGCGGTCCCGGTGGCTTCGGCATCGACCCCGCCGAGTGCCCCATGGCCAGCCTGTATGTGGTGGCTTACCGCTTCACGCCCAAGCCGCAGCAATGGTTCGACAAGGGAGCCACGGCTTTTCGCAGTTCCATCCCCGCCAAGCAGGACTGGATCGCTCAGATCAAGAGCGTGAACTACCTGCCCAATGTGCTCATGAAACGCGAGGCCGTGGAAAAGGGCTTCGACTACCCCATCTGCTTCGACGAGCATGACTTCCTGGCCGAGGGGGCCACTGAGAATATGTGTATCGTGGACCGCGAGGGCACCATCATCGTGCCCGAGTTCAGCAACGCCCTGCCGGGGACGACCCTGCTGCGTGCCCTGGAACTGTTGGCCCCCGAGCGCAAGAGCTTCTTCCGTAAGATCACTGAAGGCCAACTGGTCTCGGCTCGGGAAATCCTTGTCTTCGGCACCACGGGCGACTGCCTGCCTATCGTGCGCTACGACGGCAAACCCATCCACGACGCCCGGCCCGGCCCGGTCTGCCAGCGGGCCCGGGAACTGATCGTCAAGGACATGGAAGAGAACGGATTGGCGTTCTAATCAGCGAATGATGCGGGGCCGGTCTTGCCGGTCCCGCTTTTTTTCAGGAGTGGGCATGAAGATTCTCCAGCTGGACATGGGCCAAGAGTGGCGCGGCGGTCAACGTCAGGTGCTGTATCTGATGCGCCATCTTCAGGCCGCCGCGGGGTTCGGGACAGTCCTGGCTACCCCCGAAGGCAGTCCGCTGGGGCTGCGTTGCGAACAGGCGGGACTGGCGGTGGTGTTCCTGCCCGGGCGGTTCGAGGTCGATCCCCGGAACATCCTGAAGCTCAAGAAGCTGATCGTCAGCCAGGGTATCGAGGTCGTGCATACCCATTGCTCCCGCAGCGCTTCGCTTGGGGCCATGCTCAAAAAGATTTGCGGGGTGCGGCTGGTGCATTCGCGCCGTGTGTCCTACCCGGTCAAGGGCGACCTTTCCAAGCTCAAGTACCGCATGGCCGACGCCGTGATCGCGGTCAGCGCCGAAATCGCCGAGGTCATGGCTGGCTGTGGCGTGGCGCGGGAGAAGCTGCATGTGGTGCACAGCGGCATCGACCCGGTCCTGTATGAGCAGGCGGCGGCTGCTCCCAAGCCGGAAGCGACGGTCATCGGTGTTGTCGGTGCGCTTTCGCCGCAGAAGGGGCATGCTGTGTTTCTGCAGGCCCTGGGCGAGCTGGCTGCCAAGCGGAACGATTGGCGCGCTGTGATCGTGGGGGATGGCGAGTTGCGGCCCGAGTTGGAGACCGCCGTCAAGGCCCTTGGCCTGGGACAAAGGGTGGAGTTTGCCGGCTACGTGGAGAGTCGCGAGGCGTTGGGTGGGATTTCGATTCTCGTGGTGCCGTCGGTGGATGGCGAGGGCTCCAGCGGCACCATCAAGGAAGGCTGGGCCGCCAAGGTTCCCGTGGTCTGTTCGGATCTGGCCTCGAATATGGAACTGGTGCAGCGCGGTCAGAGCGGATTGACCTTTGCCAACCTCAAGGCTTCGGGACTGGCCTACCAGTTGACGGTGCTGATGGATGACGCCGGATTGAGGGACAGGCTCGTGGCTGGCGGCAGCGAACGTCTGACGCAATTCACGGACACGGCCATGGCCCAGGCCGTCTGCCAAGTCTACGGCACTATTGGGTGAGGGCCCCCGCATCGTCCACGGGGCGGATGCCATCCAGCTTCCAACTGGCCGAAGGGTTCTGTGCCGGTCTGACGAATCTCCACATCTCCCGTGATTCCCGGTTGACCCCGCTCCCTGGTTCCTTTTCCAGAATCTCATAGAGCACCGTGGCCTCTTCCATATTGTCCTCGCGGGCGAGGACCTCCACCAGAGCGGCGTTTACGAGCAGCGTTTCGGCACGACCGGGCCGGGTTTCGGACTGGCTGCGGCGTTCGAATTCCTGCATGGCCGTGGAGGTGCAGAATTGCTTCAGATCCTCCAGGTCGCGGGCATCCCACGATTCCCTGATGCGCGTGCACATCAGCTTGGCACCTGCCAGAAAATCCACTTCGTCGAATTCGAGATCACCGAGGTGTGCCTGCTGTGGCTGGCCGTCATCGCTGGAGCGCAACATGTCCCAGGCCTGCTGGGCGCGCCTGTAAGCCTCCGAGGCTTGGCGGCGGGTCTCGGGATCGTGATCCTGATTGCTGTCCTGAGTATCGTGTCCCTGGTCGTCTGGGCCTTGTCGATCGTTCCGTTTGGAACCGAGGACCATCCGGATGAGGAGGTACACCAGAACTCCGATGATCAGGACATCAAAAGGGGTCAGTCGCATCAATTCTCCTCGTGGTTGGCAGGCGGCTGTGGAGGGGCCAGAACTCTGGGCCCGCCGGATGCGTAACGATACCTGTCCAACCTTGGCGGGGCAAGCCCGCAGGACCATAAGTTGATGGGCCTGGCCGAAACAACGGACAGGCCCATCAGTTCAATTCGGGAAGGGCTAGTGGATCAGGCCGATGTTTTTCAGCAGTTGCAGGAACAGCTGGCGGTCGATTGGTTTTGGGACATAGGACGTCGCTCCACCCTTGTAGTAGGCTTCCACGACATTCTTGGGGTCGTCAAGGGCCGTGGTCATGATGATCTTGGATTCCTCTGCGCTTGGAATCCCCTGGGCCTTTTCGAGTTGTCTGATTTTTTTCAGGGCTTCCTGACCATCCATCTCCGGCATCATGATGTCCATGCAGATCAGGTCATAGGGATATTCGTTTTCCAGGGAGGCCTTATAGGCATCCACGGCCTCTTGGCCGTTTACAGCGACGTCGACATCCCCATAGGGGGACAGGATCCGTTGCAGGAGCTTGCGGCTCGTGAAGTCGTCTTCCACCACCAGAAAACGCATCTTTCCCTCCGATTCTTGTATGTGTATCCTGTACTCTGCGGGCAGAGATTGAATTGGCTTTTTTCAGGCCGTACTCTAGCCCATGTATACTAAAATGCAAAGTGCAGTTTTTCTTTTAAATACCAGCCGTTCAATGCCTGCCATTGCTGCTGGGGGAGGCCTATGGACAGGGGGATAGGGAGAATCGTGCGCGTGTTGACAGGATTGCGATGCTGACGGAACGCGAAGCCACCGCCCGGGTGCGCGCCAAGGGTTTTTTGGGGACCTGCCTGTGCGGTGGAGCTGCCGGGTGTGTCTCTGCCTATGCTTCGGGCGGCGGATGGTCTCTGCTGCCTGTGGGCTCCATGGTGTTGGTGCTGCTGGGCAACGTCCTGGGGGGATTCCTGGGGCTGTTTTTGCGCACTATGCTCAGTCGGGGGCAGTCGGGCGCAAGCAAGCACGGGATCAATACAGAGGCTAGCCTGATTCTGTCGGCCTACGGTGCCTTTCTGGGGGTGGTCGTGGCCATGCTCTCCGGGATGTCGGCGCAGGCGCATTGGTGGGCTGCAGGCGGGGCGGCGACGGGAGCGGCCATGGCAGGTTTTTTTGGGGAGCTGCTGGTGGTCCTGGTGTTCCTGATGGCCTTGGATTCCATGGATGAAGCCGGGCGCGCTGCTGCCAGAGAGAATGCTGCGAAAAAGACGGATCAGGCGTTGATGTGGCCTGGTGACGAAAACGACGACCCGAAGCGTTGAACCGCGGCGGGGTGACGGACATGAAAAAGGCAGGCCATTTCGGCCTGCCTTTTGGGTTTCCAAGGGGTGGTGGGGCCTCCGGGAGGCTATTTCCAGGGGTTCATGTAGGTCCAGAAAACAGCGCCGATTTCCACGGACTTCTGCTTGCCTGCGGGGTCTGGCAGAGTGAAGTCGGCTTCGTTCAGGGCGGCGAAACCCCACCATCCGGGCTGCGGACAGGTGAAGGTGAAGATGCCGTTGGCGTCGGCTTTCACGACCTGGGTCTCGTGATACTCGCTCGGCAAGGTGAAACGCCCCTGGTTGTAGAGTTCCACTTCGACCTCGGCACCCGGCACGGGCTTGCCGTCCAAAAGCACCAGACCGGTGAAGGAGTTGCCTGCGTAGTTGCCGAAGGGGCGTAGCATGGGGATGATTTCGGTCTTCAGGCCCACGGGTTCATCCCAGCCTTCGTCGCCACCAAAGGCGGGAATGGCAACCTTGGTGTAATGGATGATGGAGCAGTCTTCGGCGGGCTCCCAGTAGGGCTTGGGTTCCATGAAGAAGGTGTACACGCCGGGGCGCTTGAAGGTGTATTGGACGCTCCAGGCCTTGTGGTCCATGATCTTCTTCTGCTTCAGTTGGGGCAGCAGATCGCTGGTCGCTCCCTCGAAGATAACTCCGCACTTTTCGGGCTTGACCAGGTCCATGCCCACGCCTGCAAAGGGGTGCGAAAAGGAGAAGTCCACCTCGGCCTGCTTTTGCGTCATGCTGGCGGCGGATTGCGACGGGATGGCCATCCCGAAATGGGCCAGAGCGGGGCTGGACAGCCCCAGGCAGAGGATTGCGACAAAGATGGGTTTTACAATGGCACGGATCATAGGTCCTCCTCAGCGAGTTGTTTCTATTTCGTACGACCTGAAGCGGTACGATACATAAAATCGTGTAATCATATAGTCAAGTCTTAAATATTCGTAACGGATGTTACGCTCAAGGGGATGAAGAGAGGGGGGAATAGAAAAGGCGCCAGCCTTGCGGCTGGCGCCTTTGAGTGGAAACCAGGCACCCAGTAACAACCGTTACCGTTGCTCCCTTTCGGGCCTGGCGGGGTTGGCGGCGTTGCTGCCGCCCGGTTTCCCTGCGGGTGATTCTTGTGCCTGCACATGGTCGTGCTTGTCAAGCCGTATGTGTCACCCCGAAGTGGTTGCGTGCTTGATCAGCGCGGATCGCTTTGCACTCAATCCGTTGCGTGATATGCTTAGGCACCAAGGGAATCATTGAATTAGGAGAAGGTAGTAGAATGAAATTCATCATGGTCGCTGTGTGCTGCATGGTCTTGGGGCTGCTTGCCTCCGGTTGCGCCCGGGGCATTTCCCAGGACAATGGGCGGGCGCAATGCCTGACCTGGAGCCCCTCGCCTTCAACCGACGATGGCGGGTATTTTTGTCTGGAAAGCAACGAGATCTGCGCAGCCAATTTCCCCGGACAAGTGCTGGAGTCCCTGGATCGGGCGCAATGTGAGCAACACTGCGCCCAGGTCAAGCGCGACCAACGCAGGCAACACCCCGTCGATGGCTGTGAAGCCCTGATCAACAAGGCCTGGGACTTGTGCCGGACCTACTGCTCTTCCAAGCCTGCGACTCAGTAGCCCTGTTTGCGGCGCAGCTTTACTTTGCCATCACTGGCGATTTGTTTTCGTGAGCAGGTTGAAGGAGGTTTCCTGCGGATGAGGGGTTTTGGCTTGCTGCTGCTGGCGGTGGATACGGCTGTTGGCTTCATTGGCACTCATCACCGCCGTCAGGGCGGAGATGATTCCTCCCATGACGTAGCCTATGGCCGTTGGTACCAGGGGCAAGATATCCAGGATCGTCATGACGATGCAGGCCAAGGCGGGGATGAGGAAAATGAACCCGGCGATCGTCGCCCCCGCGTACATGTTGCCAACCCCGGGAAGCAAGAAGGAAAGGGCAAACGCCCCCGCCGGGTTTTTGTTTTTGCGCAACTCTTCCAATCTTTTTCTGGCTTCATCGGCGATGTAATTTCGGTCTTTCTGGGCCAATTCGTTCTCAGGTTGAAGTATCCGTGTAGCGAGATCCTCGCTGACCCCAAACCTGAACATGGCGTCTTCCAATGGTGGGGGCGGGCTGGCTTGTTCCCAGGGCAAGGTGCCGGAGACAATGACTCTGCTCGCGCGTCCAGGATAATTTCTTCCAGTGCGTTCTTGTGAGGGAATCTCCGTAGTGGGGCCTGGAGGGTGGGGGACGGGCAGCGGCTTGGTGGCAGGGATCTCCTCGGGAGTCTCGTGCTGTTGGAATGGGACAGGCGTTGTTGCACCTCTCTGGGAGGAATCTTTTTCCTGGGGTGCTGTATCCCGGGGCAAGGCGGATGGCGTTTCGGTGTAGGGCGGCAGGTCCGGAAAGAGATCGTCCGAAGAGGGTTCCCATTCTTGATCGACGATCAAGGGAATCTCGGGTGATTCTGATTCGGGGGGTGATGCGGAGTATGCGTTTTCCGTATCGGGAGAGTCTGGGGGCATTTTTGCCCCGGTCAGAAGCGGCTCGGGATCGGGGTGGGACCATTCCGGGAGTTGTGGTTCACGAAGCCCTGTTCTGGCCAAGGCAGGGGCGTCTTCCCTTTGGGATGTCCGGTCATCGTCGTGGGTTGGGGTGTTGCGGGGTGCTTCCGGACAAGGTGCAGTCGGGGAGACGAATGCACCGGGTTGCAAGGACATTCTCGCATGGGGTGCGATGGTCTGCATGGTCCATAGCACAAAATTGACATGCTCATCCTCAGTGATCTCTCCGCGAGCCCGACGGGCAGCGCTTTGAGCTACTTTGGCGGCAATGGCCTCAAGTAGAGTGGTAAAGGCGTTTTGAATGGGTGGTTCATTGGACATGGCAAATCCGTTTGTTCTTCAGGCAGAGAAGGGTGGAGCTTTGGCCTTGGGGGGGCAGTGGGTGGACTGTTTTACGTGGCGGTTGCACGCGGGATGTATCTCAGCTCCAGGATGTTTCGGTCGTGTGCCCGGTGGTAGCTCATGGAAGCGAAGACCTTCTTGGCCAGAAAGACGCCCAGTCCGCCGATGGGGCGGTCTTCGATTCCAGCCTCAAGGTCCGGAAGCGACGCCTGGGTGGGATCGTAGGCAATTCCAGTGTCGATGATCGCGATGTGCACCGCTCCTTCCTGGGTGGTCGTGTCAACTTCGATGTCTTCGGACCCTTGCGGGTAGGCGTAATTGACAACATTGACCAACAATTCCTCCAACGCCATTTCCAGCATCCCGGTGTCGGCGTTGGGTGCCAACCCAAGGACGTCGTTGCGCACGTGCTCCCGAAAACCGGGGATGCTGGAAAGTGCGGCTGGCAGGCGGAGCGATGCCATGGCGTCAGCTACCCAGGGCCTCGTCCAAGGACGTGTGGATGGGGAACATCTGGGTGAAGAAGGACATCTCGAAGACTTCCTTGACCATGCCGTCCAGACCGCAGAACGAGATGGTTCCCTGGTCGGCCTTGATCTTCTTGGCAATGGCCAGGATGCTTCGCAGCCCGGCGCTGGTGATGTATTCCAGTTCGGAGACATCCACCACGAAGGCCCTGTCGCCCTTGGCGATCCAGGTTTCCAACTCCTCCTGAAACTTGGGGGCGGAGACGGTGTCCATGCTGCCACCGATCTTGGCGACGACTTTTCCCTGTTGGGCTTCCACGTTGAGTTTCATTGCTTCTCCAGATCGCTGGGGCGGTAATCCGCCTCGGGTTGAATCCTAAATTATATGATAAGTTGAAAGCATACACGCAAACTGTTACCAAAAGCCAAGTGGTCCAGCAATACTATTTGCGTTCTTTTACCGAAGGGGGGTGGGGTGCGCTTCACATTATATAAGAAACTGGCAGTCCTTTTCGGCGGTACCTTGGTACTCGTTGCAGCTGCTGTGCTGTTTTTCGCCGGGCGTGACGTGGAGCGAACGGTCTTCGAATCCGAAATCAAAGGCGCGGAGAACATCATGCGCCTGGTGGATCTGAACCTTGAAGGGCGTTTCAAGAGCTACCTGTTATGGAAGGTGGCCATGGTCTCCTCCCGTAAGCAGCAGCTCGATCAGGAGAGCACGATCCTGCTCTCGGGGCTGGATCGCATCCTGGATGGCAAGAAAACTAAAAAAGCCTTGCAGTCAGGTCTTCTCTGGTTGACTGGCGTCAGCCGCAATCCCGATCGCCTGATCTTCGTCTACGACAAGAATGGCGCACTCCTTGGTGCGAATATCGCCGCCTTTGCCTCGTCCGATCTGCAACAGGTGCGGGATTTCAAGGGCCGTGCGGTCATGGGGGCGATGCGCGAGGAAGCCTTGCGCTATGGCAATTCCTTCGCCACCTTCAGATGGGGGCAGGCCAGCAGGGAGCGTTCCGGACGCTATATGGGCATGTTCTCCTCCTATCCCAAGCTGGGCTGGGTGATCGGGGTGTGTGAAAGCCTGGACAGCATGGCCAGCGAGGTCTTGCAGCGGCAGGAGGAGATCCTGCAGGGACTGCGCGAGACCATTCCCGATGTGCGTGTGGCTCAGACCGGTCCCGTGTTCCTGTTCAGCGCCGATGGTGATCTTTTGGTGGAACCGTTGCGGCCATTCAGGGAACTCATGGGGATTGATGCCGCCAACGAGAAGGAGATGCTGAAGGGCTTGGCCAAGGATGCCTCGTGGGCGTCCAATGAAGGTCGCGAGGGCCCTCAGGTCATCGATCTGGGCCAAGAGGCCCCTGCACAGATCTTTGTGTCTCATTTTCGTCCCATGGACTGGTTCGTGGCGGCAGTGGCACCAAAGTCGGAGCTTCGCGCCCCGGCGACTCTGCTGGTGGAGCGGTTGTCCGTTGTCATGCTCTGCGCTCTGGCCCTGGGCCTGATCCTGGCGTTGACCACGGCCCGGCGCGTGGTTCGACCAATCAAGGCCTTGACCGCCCACGTCAAGGATGTTCCCGAACGGGACTGGACTGCGGAGAATGTGGGCGAGGTCGAGACCTTGGGCCGCATGGCTCATGGCCGAAGCGACGAGGTCGGGGCGTTGGCCGAAGCGTTCATCTACATGGAGAGTGAACTGCGCCGCAATATCCGCGAGTTGATCAAGACCGAGGCGGAGAAGCATCGCATCGAGAGCGAGTTGGGCGTGGCCCGTGACATTCAGATGGGTCTGCTGCCTAAGATCTTTCCCGCCTTCCCGGAGCGTGACGAGGTTGACCTGCACGCCCTGCTGGAACCTGCCCGCGAGGTGGGCGGAGATCTGTATGATTTCTTTTTCGTCAATGAATCCACCTTATGCGTGGTTGTGGGCGACGTGTCGGACAAGGGGGTGCCCGCTGCCTTGTTCATGACCATTGCCAAGACGCTGATCAAGAACGAGGCCCTCCTCGGACGGCCGCCGGAGGAGATCTTGCGCCGGGTCAATGACGACCTTGGCCGGGATAATCCCAGCGCCATGTTTGTGACTACGTTTGTGGGCCTGTTGGATGTCTATAGCGGTCACCTGGATTTTGCCAGCGGAGGGCACAATCCGCCACTGGTCATTCCGGAGTCCGGAGAGATTACCTTCCTGAGGGAAGTGAGTGGGCCCATGGTGGGCGCCATGGCTGGCATGTCGTTTGTCGGACTGTCGGCTGAACTGAATGTGGGAGACATGCTGCTGGTCTACACCGATGGTGTCACCGAGGCCATGAACGGTGCCAAGGAGATGTTTACCGAGGAGGGCCTGTTGGAGGTGATTACTGGGCTACGCCATCAGAATGCCCAGGACATGGTCAAAGGACTTGTGCAGGCCGTTCATCGCCATGCCGACGGCGCGCCTCAATCCGACGATATTACCATTCTCGGCGTGCGGCTCAAAGCCCTCGGCGGGAAAGACGCCCTGGAGGGCTCCTGATGCAGCATTCGAGTGATCAATTTGGGCTGGAGACAGAGCATCGAAGCACTGGTGCCCTGAGGGGACGGCTGGTCCTGGCCGCCTTGGGGGTATTGATTCTGGCCTCGGGTTTCAACCTGCTGCTGCATTTGTCCTCCTTGGAGAAGATGTGGATTGAAACCTTGTCCGACGGCGGACGTGTGGTCGCCGCCGATCTGCGGGCCAATATCGGGCGCTCCGTGCGCTATGGCAAACGCCTGGACAAGTTTGTGGGCATGGATTCCCTGCTGGACGAGGCCATGAGCAATCTGGTCCGTCAGGACCCGCGCGGGAAAAACGTCTCCGCCAATGAGAAGACAAAAGACCAGGCGGTGTGGCGGATCGACGTAATCGATGACGGTTACAAGGTCCTTTATAGCAGCGATCCCCAGCGGGAGGGGCAGCGCGTCGAAGGACTGGTCGCTGTCTCGAGCGCGAAACCCTTCGAGACAGGAACCGAGCGTGTCGTCCCCGAGCCCATCCTTGACGGCAATGGCCAGGCCGTGGGCGCTGTCCTGGCATCCTTCCGCAAGGATGCCGTTTCCGGCGTGCTCAAGGCCATGGCCCGCGACGAGTTGATTGTGGGTGGTTTTGTCTTTGTGATTGCGGCGGCCCTGTTCTGGCTCTCCCTGTTCCTGATCCTACCGAGGGAGCGGATGCGGTTGGCCGTGGCGTTGCGCTTTGATTTTTTGAAACCACGTGCAGGGGGATCCGTTTTTCCGCGCAAGTCCCTGATGCGGGCCATGCTGGTGGCCGTTTTGGTTTGCCAAGTTGCCTATGCCGTGTACGCGGCCAATGTGTACCGCAACACCCTGCACGACATTGTCCGGGGCAAGGTTGTCGCGGTCAGCTCCATCCTGCGCGACGATTTGCAGTACCTGTTGGGCAAGGGTGTGCAGCTGGAGCGCTTGAAGAGGGTTGAGGAGGCCATGGTCGAGCTGCTGGGCTCGGTGTCCGAAGCCGACGCCATGGTAGTCGCCGACAAGGACGGCAAGGTCCTGTTTCAGGCAGGGGAGTCTGGGGACGCGGGACGCAGGGGGGGGATGCCCGTGCGCGTCAGCATTCAGGATGAATTCGGCGGAGCTGCGGGTTCCATTGCAACCTACGTCCCCGCGGAGATCTTCAGTACCCAACTCAGGAATGTAGCCTTGGACTCCCTGACCATTTTGGTCATCGCCTTGCTGTTTGCCATGGAAATCGCGGTCATCGTGCTTGGATTCTTTGAGCGAGCCCCCAAAAAGGGCAAGAGCCGCCGCAGCTTTGCTGCTGTCCGACCAGCCGGGTTTCTGTTGCTTTTTGGCGCGGACAGTTCCTTGTCGTTTATCCCGCTGCATATGAAGGCCCTGCACGGGACGTTCTTTGGTCTTCCGCAGGAGATGCTCATCGCTCTGCCCATCTCGGTGGAGATGTTCTGCGCCGGCCTGATGATCGCCATGTCCGGGTCGTGGATCGACCGCAAGGGCTGGCGGCAGCCTTTGCTTATCGGGCTGGGGCTATGCGTGGCTGGGTTCGTGGCCTCCTGGGGCGCACAGGGGGCGGGCTCGTTCATCGCAGCCCGAGGACTGGTGGGCTTCGGGTATGGACTGGCTCTGATGGCCATGCAGGGTTTCATCGTTCAGTACACGGACGATGATCAGCGGGCCACGGGATTCTCTCAGCTCTGGGCCGGCGTCTACGCCGGAAGCATCTGCGGCGTGGCCGCCGGGGCGCTGGTGGCCCAGCAGGTGGGTTACGGTCCTGTGTTCCTGTTTGGGGCAATTATTCTGTTGCTGGCCTTGGGTTATAGCCTGACCGCCATGGCGGGGATCAGCTCCGGGGATGATGCCGGGGCGGTGGTCCAGAGGTCCGACAAACCGCAATTGGGGTACGGCAGTTTTCTGCTCAAGCCGAAGGTGCTGCTGACCCTGCTGTTGGCCAATATCCCCGCGGCCCTGGCGGTGATCGGGCTGCTCAATTATTTCACGCCGATCTATCTGAGTGGTGAGGGGGTTTCCCAGAGCAACATCGGGCGAATTTTCATGCTGAACAGCATTGCCATCATCATGATCGCCCAATGGACGGGTGGACATATCGACAAGACCAGGGACAAGCGTGGCTGGGTGGCCTTGGCGGGCCTGGTGGGGGCCGGCTCCTTCCTGTGCTTCAGCGTGCTCCATGGGGTGGTGGCAGTCATGGCCGCCGTGGTGCTGCTCGGTTTTTCCTCCAGCATCGCACTCTCGGCCATTGGCGCCTACATCTTGGGCCTGGATGAATCCGAACAGCTCGGCAAGGGACGGGCCACGGCCGTGGTGGCGTCCACCTACCGGGTGGGGCAGGTCCTTGGTCCCGTGGTCTTTGGCTGGTTGGCGGTCTACGACATCAGAATTGCTTTGCCCATCGTAGGGAGTGTGTACCTCGGACTCACGCTGCTGTATCCCCTTGTGGTTAAGCGGGTCCGAGCATGAGCGAGGATGGAAACCCGGTGGAAAGGTGGTCCGTCTACGGGAATGATCTTCTGTTCCTGGATGCCTTGACTTCGCCCGCTCCAGCCGAGGAGTTGCTCCCTGGCCTGGCTCAACGGATCCTGGCCGCCACAGGGAGCGATTCGCTGATTCTGCTCCAGTCTTGCACTCGGGCGAGTCTGCAGGCGATCAATGATGCTTGGTCCTATTGGACAGCACTGCCCTCGGCCGTTCCCGACGTCATGGTTCGCATCTTTGAGCGGGATGGCTCCGAGTCGCTCTCGTGCGGCAATGGGCTGTTGAGTGCGGCCTCATTGATGCTCGATCGGGGAATTCCTCTTCCGGTTTTTGCCCTGACGGGTCTCCCTTCCACCGACCCGTGGACCGTGGAAGTCGGGACGGATCGTCTCGGACGGGCCTGGCTGAAGAGTGCCCATCCCCGCCGCGTGCCTGTGGCGCTGGCGGATCCTGTCTTCAGGACTCCGGTCTGCTCAGCTCTGGATCGTTTCCGAGGCATTGCCCCCTCTGGGGAGGACGTGGGCGATGGGCCGGCATTCCCGCCTGAGCTTTCAGGCTATCTTGTCCTGACCGGAGAACCGCATCTTGTGATATTGGCCCGGGAATGGGATGGCCTGATTCCTGATCAACCCGTGGATGTGGGGCGATGGCTGGACAGACTGGGGCGGCATCTGAACTACGACAGCCGGGCGGTTTTTCCCAAGGGCGTGAATATCGATCTGGTCCTTGGAGGGACTCCGGAGGAGGGGCTGCGCTATCGCTGTTTCGAGCGGGGTGTGAACCGTGAAACCGGGGCCTGTGGAACTGGGGCGCTGGCCGTGGCCCACGCCTGGAGGGAATTGAGCTGTGTGGGGTGTGACGCAATCAGGGTGCAGCCACACGGCGCGGGTAATGGGGGGTACATTGTCCGTTGGGCCGACGGAGGCATGAGGCTTTGTGGAAAGCCTCTCTTTCTCGGGCGGGTGGTCGCTTAGCGGTAGTCTGTCAGCAGCTCCCTGTATTCCAGGGTATCGAAGAGCTTCCCCCCACTTTTCCTGAAAGCCTCCAGCTCATCGTTGTTCGGATACTTGTAGTAGGTCGCCTCGCCCTCTTGCTGGGGTTCTGCCTTGGGTGTCCACCCGCCTTCAATCTTCGCCACCAGCTCCGCAAACAAATCTGCTCCGGCTTGGTAGAGTTGCACGTAGTGCCAGAAGACCGATTTGCTCCGGTCCGCAGCGATCCATGCAATGTCGACCACCGGCCCTGTATCGATGCCGGGGTCGATGGCGTGCAGGGTGCATCCCATTTTCTGTTCCCCGTTCATCAGCGCTCGGAAGGGAGCATACAGGCCACGATAGTGCGGCAGCGCTCCGGGGTGCAGGTTGAACAGACCCAGCCTCGGTACACCGATGGCTTCAGCCCGAAAGATCAAATCAAACCTGTTGGAAAGCATGAGGTCGGGTTGCAGCGCCCGCATTCGCCCGAGGGTCTCGGGAGCGTTGATGTTGGCCACGACCTCCATGTCTATGCCAAACTTTCGAGCTAGCCCGTTAAAGGTCAGCGCGCGGGGTTCGACGGTTTGGGGGCAGGCATCCAAGGCCGGGAAGAGGTGGTCCACCGGCAGGTCACGCTCGAAGAACAGCTGGTCCGCCGGTGAGCCGGGGGTGCGCTCCTCGGGCATGACCTTGTCCGAGAGCAGGACGGTCAACTCGTGGCTTTTCAAGTGCCTGGCCAGTCGATTCAACGCCAGGTTGCCCAGGATGTCCCGCTTGACGCAGAGCACGATCCTCATTGAACGGGCTCAACGACAGGCTGCTTGATCTCCTGATAGATGGCGTCGGCTGCGGTGAGGATGTCGATGGGCGGGTCATACCCGATGGCCTGCGCTTCGGCCAGGTTGATGGCGATGCGCATGGGGTCCTCGAAGACCTGGTCCAGGCTGCGGGGTTTGGCACCGTTGAAGATCTTGGCCATGGTCATGGCGTGGAAGCGGCCCACGTGTTTGAACCCGGCCTGGGAGATGGACAGCAGTACGCCGTGCTCGACTTCTTCGGAACTGCCCTGGGAGAAGGTGGGCACCTTGTATTTGTCCAGCGGCCCCATCACGTTGGGCAGATTGACGATGTCCATGCCGGTGTGGATGGTCAGGTACACGGCATCCACACGTGGAGCCATCATCTCCATGCAGCGGGCCAGTCCTTTGTAGGCAATGCTGTTTTCCTGGACATCATTGGGCGAGAAGCAGGGGATGACCTCGAAGCCACGTTCTGCGGCCACGGCCTCCACATCTTCCACCGCTGCGTAGCTCCGTCCCTCCAGGGTGTTCTCGTAAGAGATTCCCAGTCGCTTGAAGCTGAACATGTCGTGGAACAGGCGGATCTGGCGCTTGTGGCGTTCCGGGTCCAGTCGGGCATGGACATGGTCGTAGCCCGAGTCTTCCACGCTCTTGACGATGCCTGCGCTCAGGGGATCGGTGGATGAGAGGACGATCGTCGCAACCTTGTGTTGGTCGTTGGCCAGCATCTGGCCCGCCTTGGTGCCCATGGCGATCATCAGGTCCAGGTCCTTGCCCTGGGCAAGACGCTTGATTACGGCGTCACCAACGGATTTGTACTGCCCTTGGTCCCAGTTGCTGGTCCAGTGACCATCCTCGACAAACTCGATGTAGTTGCTGTGCACGTTTTTGGACAGCCACTTCCAAAGCTGGATCGTGTCTTCAGGATCGTCGATTGTCGGGAAGTCTTGGGGTTCAACCCAGCCCATGGACATCAGCCCGGAGATCGTGGACTTGAGGACCAGGGGGTAGTTGCGGAAGGGACCGCCTTCCAGGTAGCCGACGCGCCATTTTTTACCGTTGTGCAGCGTGGGGGTGTTGGGAATGGATTCCCACTCCGCGGAGATGGCCGGACAGGCCAGAACCAGGAGCAATAAGGCCAGAATACCGGGAATGATTCTACGCATGGACCCCCCCCATAAACCAACGCCCAAAGCAGGCGAGTTTTTGATCGTGTGGAATTTGTTCGCTTTATACATGAAGTGCAAGTTTTTTTCCAGCAGCGGTTTCCAAGGAATGCAGATTTCTGGGGGCGGGGGTCGAGTGTGTGTAAGCTCTGGTTTTTCAGGCGAATTGTGGTTGAACCATGCGCAATTTTGAAGAATTTGCTGGCCTGCTGTTTGAGTTAATCAGGCGGTCATGTGGGACGTCTTGATTATTCGACTGGCAGGGGTGGCATTTGTTCGAGAGCACTGAAGGCGTCCCGGGCTTTGCCGCAAAAAGGCCTAGGTGTCCGGGCATCGTGTTTGAGATCTGGAGGGAGAGGTGCCTGCAGATGCGCTGTGCTGGTTCAGTATTGTCCTTTGCTTGAAATGGCGGGCGCGGCTGGACAACGTCGGAACCGAGAAACCAAGAGTTGAGAACGGCCCGGGATGCCCCTCCTGCGTGGGGGAGACACCGGGCTTTTCCGTTGTCCGTTGCAGAGCTGAGCGGATGAGGCCAAATGCCTTGTCATCACTTTCATTCCCATGCGGTGCGCTTTTGGATACCTTGGGGCTGTCAGGGGTCGGAACCGTCCTCTCGTTTCCCCGGTTGTTTCCGGACACCAGCCCTGGCCGTTTATTTGCTCATTTTTGGTGCCCTTTTTTGGGGGTTACTTCTCTGCGTGAAGGGATAGTAAGACGATACCAAAATGCTTTTCTCATTCTTTCCATTTGATCTAACGGCGTCGTCTCGTGGCGCAAAGAAGCTCCAACATGAATGAAAACCATTGTCGTCATATAGCCAAGGACATGTCCCTGGCGGTGTCTCAGGTTTCCGCCGTGGCTCAGCTGGTGGGTGAAGGGGCCACGGTGCCCTTCGTGGCCCGCTACCGCAAGGAGGCCACAGGCTCCCTGGATGAAGTGGCCGTGGCCGCCATTCGCGACCGCCTGGAAGTACTCGCCGAGCTGGACAAGCGCCGGGGGGCCATCTTGTCCTCCCTGGAGGAGCGTGGCTTGCTGACTCCGGAGCTGCAAGCGGCCGTGGATTCAGCTTCGGACAAGGCCCGGTTGGAGGATGTCTATCTGCCGTACCGGCCCAAGCGGCGCACCCGCGCATCCATGGCCCGGGAACGAGGGTTGGAGCCTCTGGCCCAGGCTCTTATGGCCCAGCGGGGCCGCGACCCCGAGGGCCTGGCCCGGCCCTTCGTCGCTGCGGGCAAGGGAGTGCCGGATGTGGAAGCAGCCCTGGCCGGGGCCCGGGATATCCTGGCCGAAGGCATGGCCGAAGATCCGCGCCTGCGTGCTGCCGTGCGCCAGCTGTTTATCCGTCGCGGCAGGTTTGTGTCCAAGATGGTCAAGGGCAAGGAAGAGGCCGGAGCCACCTATCGCGACTGGTTCGCCTGGGATGAACCCTTGCGGACCATTCCCGGACACCGCGCCCTGGCGATGTTCCGGGGGGAGGCCGAGGGCTTTCTGTCGCTGTGCCTGCGACCGATAGAGGATGAAATTCTGGAGCTGGCCCGCAGGTCCCTGGTGCGTGGTCAAGGCCCGGACTCCCAGCAGGTGGAGGCCGCCCTGGCCGACGGCTGCAAGCGTCTGCTGGCCCCTTCCCTGGAGAACGAGATCCGGGCGGAGGTCAAGACACGGGCCGACGCCGAAGCCATCCGGGTCTTTGCCTCCAACCTGCGCGGGCTGCTGCTGGCCCCGCCTCTGGGACAGAAGGTCGTGCTGGCCCTGGATCCGGGCTTTCGCACCGGTGCCAAGCTGACCGTGCTGGATGCCCAGGGCGGCCTGCTGCATCATGCCACTATTTTTCCCACGACCTCGGCCGGCCAGCGCGAGGCCGCGGCCACCGTGGTCAAGGACCTCTGCGCCCGGTTTAAGGTCCAGGCCGTAGCCGTGGGCAACGGCACCGCCGGACGGGAAACCGAGGCCTTTGTGCGTGAACTCGGACTGGGGCTGCAGGTGGTCTTGGTGAACGAGGCTGGGGCTTCGATCTATTCGGCATCGGAGATCGCCCGGCGTGAATTCCCGGATCTGGACCTGACCGTGCGCGGGGCTGTGAGCATCGGCCGTAGGCTGATGGACCCCCTGGCCGAGTTGGTCAAGCTGGACCCCAAGTCCATCGGCGTGGGCCAGTATCAGCACGATGTGGATCAGGCCGGGTTGCGCCGGTCCCTGGACGATGTGGTCATGAGTTGCGTGAACGCCGTGGGCGTGGACGTGAATACCGCCAGCCAGGAACTGTTGACCTTTGTCTCCGGGCTGGGACCGGGGCTGGCCAAGAACGTGGTCGAGCATCGGGATGAGCACGGCCCGTTCCCCTCCCGGGTCGCCCTGCGCAAGGTGAAGCGGCTGGGGCCAAAGGCCTTTGAGCAGGCCGGTGGATTCTTACGGGTGCGCGGGGAGGAGCCGCTGGACTCGAGCGCTGTGCACCCCGAGCGTTACACCCTGGTCCGGCGCATGGCCCGGGATGCCAAGTGTACCCCGGCCCAATTGCTGTCCGATCCCGAGGCCCGGGCCCGCGTGCGCCTTGAGGACTACGTTTCCGAGGACGTCGGCCTGCCCACGTTGACGGACATCATGGCCGAACTGGAGAAACCAGGCCGGGACCCCCGAGCCGCTTTCAGCGCCTTTGCCTTTGCCGAGGGGGTGAACAAGGTGGAGGATTTGGAATTGGGCATGGAATTGCCCGGCATCGTTACCAATGTCACCAAATTCGGGGCCTTTGTCGACATCGGAGTGCACCGGGACGGCATGGTGCATGTGAGCCAGTTGGCGGATCGCTTTGTGGCCGATCCCGCCGCGGTGGTCACCGTGGGCCAGGAGGTCCTGGTCCGGGTCGTGGAGGTTGATCGCCAGCGTAGCCGCATCGCACTCAGCATGCGCGGTCTTGTGGGAGGGAAGGGCTAGGCCAGCAAGTCGCCCGCAAAGAAGGTCCGTCCAGTATCTGTCCTCGACGGGCAGGGGGTGCTTGATACATGCTTTGATAGTCGTCCTTGCCTTATGGTTTGAGGCCGCTTTGACGAGCGCATTGACTACAATGCAGAATTGGGGAGTACCCAAAAGAAAAAGCCCTGGAATTTCCAGGGCTTTTTCGAAAAGTGGCGGAGAGGAGAGGATTCGAACCTCCGATCGAGTTTCCCCGATACACGCTTTCCAGGCGTGCTCCTTAAACCGTACTCGGACACCTCTCCGCAAGGGAGTGCTTACTTACCGAATCCGGTGTGGGTTGGCAAGCCTTTAACGCAAAAAAATCCGGCGCATGGAGTTGCGCCGGATTTTGCTGGTCATTCTTTGGGGTCGTGCTCGATGGTCTTCTTGTCTTTCTTGGCCTTGGGCTGCCAACTGCAGCTCTCGGAGGAAGGGCCTCAGCCTTTGATGCCGAGCCTGGGCAGGATGACCTGGGTCAGCACGAGGTAGATGCCGACGATGAGCAGTATGTTCAGCAGGCTATCCATGAGGCCTCCTTGCTGATGACGGTTTACCGCGCCAGAGGGGGCGGTCTGTGTTGCAAGAAGATAAGCTCCCCCGGGCGAAGGTCAACCCCCACCCCGTGCGCCGTCAACCTTGATGAAACTCGCGGATTGCCGTGCAGACCTCGTCCACCTGTTCCGTTTCAAGACCCGGGAACAGCGGCAGGCTCAGAATCTGTGCTGCCATCCGTTCGGTCAGGCCCAACTCGTCGGCGCGGAAGGGGACCTTGCCGTCGGTGAACAGGGCCTGCTTGTGCCCGGGGATGGGATAATGCTGACCCGTGCCGATACCCCGTGCGGCCAGGAAGGCGGCCAGTTCGTCCCGGCGCTGGGAGCGGATGACATAGAGATGATAGACGTGCTCGCAGCCTTCGGCCACCGTGGGCGTGATCACGGGCAGGCCTGCGAGGCCCTCGTCGTAGATTTCGGCCAGCATGCGCCGCTCCGCCGTGGTGCGGTCCATGTGCTTCAGGCGTTCGCGCAGGAACGCGGCCTGGAGTTCGTCCATGCGGCTGTTCACCCCGGGGATGACGCATTCGTAGCGCTTGGACTCGCCATACTGGCGCAGCCGCCGCAGGGCCTGGTCCGCCTCGACGTGCGAGCCGCAAATGGCCCCGGCATCGCCCAGGGCGCCGAGGTTCTTGGTGGGGTAGAAGCTGTAGGCCGCCAGCTCGCCCACTGTGCCTGCGCCGCGCCCGCCTGCCACAGCACCGTGGGCCTGGGCGCAATCCTCGATGAAGGCCACTCCACGCTTGCGGCAGAGGTCTTCCAGGGAGTCCAGGTCACAGGGATGGCCGTAGAGGTGGACGCCGATCACGGCGCGGGTTTGTTCGGTGATCATGCGCGCCGCGCTTTGGGGGGACAGGCAGTAGCTCTGCTCGTCCACTTCGGCAAAGACGGGAATGCAGCCCGCCGCCAGCACGGCGTGATAGCAGGGCAGGGCGGTGAACGCGGGCAGCACGACCTCGCCGCCTTCGCAGCCCAGGGCCTTCAGGGCCAGGATCAGGGCGTCCGTGCCGCTGTTGAGGGAGACGCAGAAGCGCGTGCCGACCCAGGCCGCGAATTCCTGCTCAAAGGCCTCGGTTTCGGGGCCCATGAGGTACCAGCCGCGAGCCAGGACGCGCTCGAAGGCCTCGCGCAGGGCCTGTTCCTGAGAAGCCAATTGGGCTTTGATATCATTGAACGGTATGGGCATCGGGATGTTCACTCCGGTTGAATTCGGGACGGATTGAACCCCTCATTTACCCGCGCCCCGAGTGGAATGCAAATGGAGAACCGAGGGCTGTGGCAGGGGGAGGAGCAGGAGGTGGGGGGGGGAGGGGCGCAGCAAAAAGGCCGGCCACCCTCACGGGTGACCGGCCAGGGATGTCGATTCGGGAAGGCCTAAGCGCGGGCCTGGATGTATTCGGCCTTGAGCGAGGCAATGAGATCGTGGACAGAGACGATGTCCTTGACCCGGTGCACATTGGCCCCGGCAAAGGCGAAGCCGTGTTCCAGCTTGCCCTTGACCGCATTGGTCAGGGCGCTGGCGATGCAGTAGGGGCTCTTTGCGATGTCGCAGGTCTTGACGCAGTGGAACGGGCAGCGGAAGGGCTTGCGCTTGCCTGCGCGCACGGCGTCGATGAACTTGCTGCGCAGGGCGCGTCCGGGCATGCCCACGGGGCTCTTGATGATCTCCACGTCGGCTTCGGTGGCGTCCACGAAGGACTGCTTGAAGCGCGGATCGGCATCGCATTCGAGGGTGGCCACGAAACGGGTGCCCATCTGCACACCGGCGGCTCCCAGATCCAGCATCTTCCTGATGTCCGCACCGTCGTAGACACCGCCAGCGGCGATGACGGGTACCTTGACCCCGGTCTTCTCTTCAAAGGGGCGCACGGCCGCGATGACTTCCTCCACCAGCTTTTCCAGGCGGTAGTCGGGGTCGTCGAGCTGTTCGACCTTGAAGCCCAGGTGGCCTCCGGCCTTGGGGCCTTCCACCACGAAGGCGTCGGGCATGTAGTTGAACTTGTTCAGCCATTTCTGGGTGATGATCTTGGCCGCGCGGCCGGAACTGACGATGGGAGCCAACTTGGTCTTGGCGCCTTCGGTCAGGTAGCCGGGCAGGTCCAGGGGCAGACCGGCGCCGGAGAAGATGATGTCCGCGCCTTCCTTGACGGAGGTGCGCACCATGTCAGCGAAGTTGGTCAGCGCGACCATGATGTTCACGCCCAGGATGCCGTCGGACTTCTCACGGGCAGTGCGCAGTTCACGGGTCAGGGCCTTGACGTGGGCCTCGGAATTCTTGGCCGCTGCGTTGTCCCTGAAGCCGATCATGGCGGCGGCGATGACACCGATGCCACCCTCGTTGGCCACGGCCGAGGCCAGGCCGGATAGGGAGATTCCCACACCCATGCCGCCCTGGATGATGGGTACCCTGGCCACCAGATCGCCGATGGTCAGCTCGGGCATCGTCAGCTCGGGCATCTTCATCTCCGGGAATGTGATCTCGGGCATCGTGAGCTCAGGCAATTTAATTTCAGACAATCTCATGGGTTTCCTCATGTTACGGGATGGTTGCGCATGTTGCGTACGCAATGCTTTCCGCATTTCTATGGACGCCGGGCAGCACACCCGGTCTGTATTTATGTAGCAGTGCCAACGATGCGATCGTTGGCCTGTCTTAGAATATAACACCCGATTACTTGAAAGGGAATGCCTCGCCGGTGAGAAATTCGTAGGCCTCGACGTATTTCACGCGGGTGCGTTCGATGACTTCGGGGGTCAGGGTCGGCGGGGGCGGGGTCTTGTCCCACACCTGGGCGGAAAGCCAGTCGCGCAGGTACTGCTTGTCGAAGCTGGGCTGCGATGCTCCGGGGGCATAGCCCTTGTGGGGCCAGAAACGTGAGGAATCCGGGGTCAGGACCTCGTCGATGAGGATCACGCCATCAGCGGTCATGCCAAATTCGAATTTGGTGTCGGCGATGATGATGCCCTTAGTCGCCGCGTATTCGCTGCCGGCCTTGTAGATCTCCAGAGAGGCCTGCTGCACCTGCTGCACCACGTCGCGTCCGGCACGGTCCATGGCCTGATCCATGGTGATGTTCTCGTCGTGCTCGCCCAGGTCCGCCTTGGTGGAGGGGGTGAACAGCGGCTCGGGGAGCTGTTCCGATTCCCGGAGATTGGCGGGCAGGTCGTAGCCGCAAACGGTGCCGGTCCGCTGGTAGTCCTTCCAGCCGGAGCCGGTGATGTAGCCGCGCACGATGCACTCGATGGGCAGGGGCTTGGCTTTCTTGACGATCACCGAGCGGCCTTCCAGGTCGGTCGCATAGGGGGCCAGTTGCGACGGAAACTTGGCCACGTCGCGTTCCACAAGGTGGTTGGGCACGATGTGCGCGAACTTGTCCATCCAGAAGAGGGTGATCATGTTCAGGACCACGCCCTTGTAGGGGATGGGTTCGTTCATGACCACGTCGAACGCGCTCATGCGGTCCGTGGTGATGATGAGCAGCTCGTCGGGAGAAATTTCATAGATATCACGGACTTTTCCGCGGGAAACCAGGGGGTATTCCTTGATGCTGGTCTGGGTGACGATATTCACGGTGTGCTCCTTGAGGTGGCGATGGCCCCTCTCATACGGGAAAAACAGTCGATTTGGAAGCGCCGCGCAGCCCCTCCATTTGCGGGGCGGGGGCCTGTGTTCTTCGCGTGGCCGTGGCCGTGACCGCGCGGGAGGGCGGCTGTCAGCTATTGTTTGCGTTGTTCCACGCTGCGGGCGTGGGCTTCCAGCCCTTCCAGGCGCGCCAGGCGGGCGATCTTGTCCGCATGGGCCTGGATGAAGGCCGGTGAGGTCGCCACCACGCTGGATTTCTTGATGAAGGTCTGCACGGACAGGGCCGAGGAAAAACGCGCCGTGCTGAGGGTGGGCAACACGTGGTTGGGGCCTGCGAAATAGTCGCCCACCGGCTCGGGCGCGGTGTGGCCCATGAAGATGGCCCCCGCATTGCGGATCTTGCCCAGCAGCGCCCAGGGATCGGCCACGGCCAGTTCCAGGTGCTCCGGGGCCAGGCGGTTGATGCAATCCACGGCGGCGTCCAGGTTGGGGCAGAGCAGGATCGCACCCCAGTCGTGCAGTGATTTGTTGGCCACCTCGGCGCGGGGCAGCAGGGCGGTCTGAATCTTCAGCTCGGCGCGGACGGCCTTGGCCAGTTCAGGGTCGGTGGTGGCCAGGATGGACGAGGCCAGGGGGTCGTGTTCGGCCTGGGAGAGCATGTCCGCAGCCAGCCAGGCCGGGTTGGCGCTTTGGTCGGCGATGATGGCGATCTCGCTGGGGCCGGCGATCATGTCGATGCCGACCTTGCCCATGAGCAGGCGCTTGGCCGTGGTCACAAAGATATTGCCAGGCCCGGCAATGACGTCCACGGGCTGGATGGTCTCGGTGCCGTAGGCCAGGGCCGCGATGGCCCAGGCGCTGCCCGCGCGGAAGAGCTGGGTTAGGCCCAACAGATTGGCCGTGGCCAGCAGGTACGGGTTCAGGCTGCCGTCCGGGCGCGGCGGCGTGGTCACTTGGATATCGCGGACCCCGGCCACCTGCGCCGGAATGGCGTTCATCAGCAGGCTTGAGATCAGCGGGACCTGACCACCCTGGCCGCCGGGGACATACAGCCCAACGCGGTCCACGGGCGTGACCATCTGGCCCAGGATGGTGCCGTCGTCTTTGGTGGTCCACCAGGAATTCTCGCGCTGGCGCTGGTGATAGGCGCGGATGTTGGCGGCGGCTTCGGCCAGGATTTCCATGTCCGATGCCGGGACCTCGGCGCGGGCGGCCTCGTATTCCTGCGGGCTGACCTTGAGCGCGTCGGCGCTGAGGGTCTTGCAGTCGAATCTGCGGCCATAGTCCACCAGCGCCTGGTCGCCGCGTTCGCGCACGGTGGCCAGGATCTCGGCCACCGCGGCGTCCACATCGGCACCGGGGGCATCCCGCCCGGCAAGGCGGGCTTTTAGGGCGGCCCAATCCTGGGGGCCGGAGTAGGGCAGTTCGGGGCAGGGCATGGGGGCTCTCCTTCTGGGCAGCGGCCCTCGGTGGGGAGGGCGACGGCTCGGTGTTCAGCGGGAAGGCTGGCAGAATAGAGGAGGACCTGGAAAAAGTCGAGCCAGAGCGGGCATGAAAAAAGGCCGGGACCTTTTGGGTCCCGGCCTAGGCGTCAGGTAGCTAAGACAACAAGCTTAGAACTTGTAGGTCAGGTTGACGAACAGCTTGGAAGCGGCGTCGAGGTCGGCGCCAGCGGTGGTCCAGGTGTCTTCGTCGCGGTCAACGTCAAGGTAGGCCATGTTGACGTTCAGAGCCAGGTTCTCGTAGATGGCGTAGGTGCTGTCGAGGTTGACTTCCCAGAAGGAGTCTTCTTCGGTCACCATGATGTTGGCACGGTTGGCGTTGCTCTCGTCGGAGGTGCCCTTACCGTAGACAAGCACGAACTTGTGCTTGAGGTTCTCCAGGAAGGAGATGTCGTCCAGGATCAGAGCAACGGCCATGAAGTCGGTGCGGCTGTTGTTCAGGATGTCGCCGGACTCGGTGCCGCCAGCGCCGTTCAGACCGAATTCGGTCAGAGCCAGGCCGGAGTGGGCACCGCCGCCACAAGCCAGAGTGGGCATGGTCTCGGAACCGTTGGTGATGTCGTCGTCGTCACCGGTGCCGTAGATGAAGGCCAGAGAAGGAGTGACCATGTCCAGCTTGTAGGTGCCGATGGCGGCAAAGTACCAACCGGAACGGTCGTTGTCTTCGGCTTCGTCACCATCAACAGAACCGTAGATCAGGTCCATGCCGAAGGTGAAGGGGTCGAACATGTTGACGCCCAGGGCAGCGCCCACCCAGGTGGCGGTCACGGAATCAGTGTAACCAACAGCGGAGCTGGGGTTGGTCAGGTCGATAACGGGGAAGGCGAGCGCCGTAGTGTTGGAGCCGGTACCTGCCATGGCGTAGGCGGCGTAGGGGGTCACGTTCCAGCCGTCCATGGTGATGGGCAGCAGCACGACGGCAGCGTCGATCTCGTCGTCAGCCTGGTCGGTGGTGGTATTGTTGCCGTCCCACAGGCGGGCGTAGGCAGCCACAACGGAGACGTTCTCGTTGAAGGCATAGGAGGTCACGATGCCAGCCAGGTCAGAGGCGAAGATCGGGTTGCCGGCAACCGAGGAGGGGAAGGCCAGGCCCTGCAGACCAACGCGCCAGGACAGGGGGCCGGTCTTGAAATCGGTGTAGGCGTGCTTGATCTCAAGCTGACCGCCGTCGGAGCCGATGGCGCCGCCACCGTACTCGTCGTTGCTGTCCTGAGCACCCCAAGTGGTGTCGAACTCAAAGCCGATGACGGCGCGGAGGTCTTCGGAGGTCACATGCTCGAAGTACAGACGCACGCGCTGCAGGGCGGTGAAGTCTTCTTCATTGTTATTATCAGCGGAACCTTCCTGGAAGTCCTGGTTGTCGGTCCACTCCAGGGAGTGCTCGAACGAACCGGAGAACTTGGTCTCGGCGTTGGCCATGGCGGCGCCCAGCACGAAGCAGGCAACCAAAGCCATAACAAGAATGCGTTTCATGATGTCATCCATCCTTCGTTTACGATAAAAAAAATTGAAAAACCTCTGCCTGACGCCGGACGTTGACGCGTCCAGGTCGATCTTTACCCCCATTCAAATGGCGAATCAAGCGAAAACCGGCGTTTTTTTGACTGGGGTAAAAATATTTATACCGTATAAATCCTTGTACTTTGAGTCTGTGAGGGCCTTTTGTTTTTATCAAAGGTGCTAAATATATGACAAAAAAGCACCCTACGGATCCTAGGGGTCGTTGATCGTCTTAAATTCGATGAGGTTTAAAAAAGTCTAAACTATTCAAATTATCACTGGTTCAAAATCCTTGACCGCCTTTTGTGCGAGGCCAAGTCAGGCACAAAAAAGGACCGCTCCTTTGGGAACGGCTATCTATTAAGGATATGCCCGTAAGATTAGAATTCGCAGGTCAGAGTGAAGCTCAGCTTTAAACTAATAATAGTTGGGATAAGACGCTGGATGGCTTGGCTCATCCGAGCTTGCCTCGGCGGCGGCGCGGTACTACGTATGGCCCATGTTCGAATTTCTGAGCGCAGACTACCCCAAGGGCCCTGGCGTGTATCTGATGCACGACGCCAGGGGCCGGATCATCTATGTGGGCAAGGCCAAGAGTCTTAGCAAGCGGCTGGCCTCGTATTTCCGCGGTTTTGACCGCCAGACCCACAAGACCCAGTCGTTGGTGGAGCGCATCGCGCGCATCGAGACCCTGTCCACGGCCACGGAAAAGGAGGCCTTGCTGCTGGAGGCGAGCCTCATCAAGAAGCATCGCCCGCGCTACAACATCGTGCTGCGCGACGACAAATCCTATGTCCTGTTTCAACTCACCAAAAGCCACGAGTACCCGCGCCTGACCATGACCCGCAACGTGGCCCGCGACGGCAGCGTCTACTACGGCCCGTTCACCTCCAGCCTCGCGGCGCGGCGCACCTGGAAGGTCCTGGGCAAGGCCTTTCCCCTGCGCAAATGCGGAGACAGGACCTTTGGCAACCGGGTGCGGCCCTGCCTGTATCACCATATCGGCCAGTGTCTGGCCCCCTGCGTGGGGCTGGCGGACCACGAAGTCTACGCGGCCCTGGTACGGCGGGTGGAGATGTTCCTGGCCGGGCGCGCTGGGGACGTGCTGGGGCAACTGACCCGGGAGATGCATCAGGCCTCGCGGCAGATGGAATTCGAGCGTGCCGGGGAGTGTCGCGATCAGATCCGGGCCATCGAGGCCACGGTGGAACGTCAGGCGGTCGTGCTGCCCAAGCCCGTGGACCTGGACGTGCTGGCCGTGGCCGAAGGCCGCGCAGGCTTGGGGTTGGGCTTGCTGTTCGTGCGTCAGGGGCGGCTGTTGGATGGCCGGACCTATCATTTTCAGGGCCTGGCCCTGGAGGACGCGCCCGAGGCCGTGGCCGGGTTCCTGACCCAATATTATTGGACCTCGCGCTTCATCCCCGGGCGTCTGCTGTTGCCCTGGGCCATGGACGAAGCCGAGGCCCTGGAAGCCGCGCTGGCCGAACGTCGGGGCGGACCCGTGCGCTTGGGTGTGGCGCGCGGCGGACCTGAGAAGCAGCTGCTGGAGATGGCGCGCGCCAACGCCGCCCAGGCCCGGCCCGAGACCCCGGGTGGGTTGGACGTCCCCGAACGCCTGAAGCGGGCCCTGCGTCTGCCCGTGGAGCCGCAGCGTGTGGAGTGCGTGGACGTGTCGCACCTGGGTGGCCAGGGGCTGCGCGCCGGGCTGGTGGTCTTCGAGGACGGGCTGCCTTTCAAGGACGATTATCGGACCTACACCTTCCCCGAGCTTGAGGGCAGCGGGGACGACTACGCCGCCCTGGCCGCCTGGGCCCAGCGCCGTGCCGAGGCCGGGCCGCCCTGGCCGGATCTGCTGCTCATCGACGGCGGGCGCGGGCAGGTGGGGGCCGTGGCCGCCGGTCTGGAGCGGGCCGGGATCCCGGGCGAGTTCCCGCTGGCCGGGATCGCCAAGTCTTTGGGCGATGGCCCGGGGCCGGACCGCCGAGCGGGTGCCCTGGACGATCGTATCTTTTTGCCGGGGCGCAGCAATCCCTTGCCCCTCAAGTCCGGAAGCCCTGAATTGCTGTTCCTGCAACGGGTGCGCGACGAGGCCCACAGGTTCATCATCGGACGCCAGCGTAAGAGCCGCAAGAAGTCCATGATCGCCAGCGAACTGGAGAGCCTGCCCGGGATCGGCCCCAAGACAGCGCGGCTGTTGTGGGAAGCGTTCGGTTCGCTTGCGGCCATGCGCCAGGCCTCATTGCAGGACATCCTCAAGGTGAATGGCCTGGGCCGCAAGCGCGCGGAAAAGGTCCATCAGGCTTTGTTGGGGCTGGGTGGGAGCTGATTGTTGTTTTTGTGCAACGAATAACGCCGGGGGCTGACTAGCCCCCGGCGTTATTCGTTTTGTGAGGCCAGGAACCCCTGTGGCTCAGGGCCTAGGGCTTTGTCTTCTGCAAATCCAGGGGGGGTGCCGATGCTCATGGGCGTGAGCCTTGTGCCCGGCGCGAATTCCGCCAGGGCCTGGGCAAAGGCCGAGGTGTTCTGTTCCAGCACCGGGAAGGTGCCCCAATGCATGGGCACGACCTTGGCGCAGCCCAGGAGTTTGCAGGCCAGAGCGGCCTGGCGGGCGTCCATGGTGAACACGCCGCCGATGGGCAGCAGGGCGTAGTCGATCTTGTAGAGCTGCCCCCAGAGTTCCATGCTGCTGAACAGGCCCGTGTCCCCGGCGTGATAGATGGTCACGCCGCTGGGCAGGGTCAGGATGTAGCCCGTGGGCGCGCCGCTGTCAGAGGAGTGGAAGGCCTGGGTCATGGTGATCTTGATCCCGGCGATCTCGATGCTGCCGCCGATATTGATGCCGATGCCGTTGGCGATCTGCGAGGCCGGAACCCCAGCCTGCTGGAGTTTGCCCGCCGTACCCACGATGGACACCAGCCATGCACCCGTGGCCTTGCAGATATCCACGGTGGAGCCCACATGGTCGCCGTGGTCGTGGGTCAGCAGCACCGCGTCGCAGGCGGTGATGGTGGCACTGGAGACGGGGGCGCGGGGATTGCCTTCGAAGAACGGGTCCACAAGGATGGTCGTACCATCCGCGTCGATGCGGAAGTTGGAGTGTCCGTACCAGGTCAGAGTGTCGGCCATGGCTATGCTCCTTGTTTGTCCCCGCTGTCGATCAATGTTTCGGTGTGGTCACGGTGCGGGGGGGGGGAGGGTTGCTGCGCGATGAACTCCAGGAGTCCGTGCACGGTCATTTCCATTGTCTTATAATCCAGTTTTTCCGGCGTGTCACAGCCCAAATGCAGACAGGGGTAAGCCAGGGTTCCCGGCGCGGTGAGCAGCACACCCTGGCAGCCCCTGGCCACGAACGGGGCGTGGTCCGACTTGTCGATCCAGAAGGCGCCGTCCCTGGTGACCACGGCGGCGGTATCCGTGATTCTGCTCAGGGTTTGGGTCAGGTTGTCGGCCAGGGGCCGTGATTCGGGACGCGCGCCCACGGTGAGGTTGCCCTTGGAAAAATTCATGAAGGCCCGCCACCCGGCGTCCTTGCCCGTCCAGCCCATGGAGTCCACGGCAATGACGCGCAGGGGGAGTGCGCTCCGCATGGCAAGTTGCTCGGCATAGCGCACGCTGCCGCTGGCGGGGGTCATGAAGTGGGGCTCCTCCTCATTGGGGAATAAGGCGATTTGCAGCCGTACGGGGGGTGGTGCATCGGCCAGCAGGCGCGCCAGCTCCAGGAGCACCGCCACGCCCGAGGCGTTGTCGTTGGCCCCGGGTGAGCCGGGTACGGTGTCGTAGTGGGCGCAGAGCAGCAGATGCGGCGCGGTGTCCGGCGTGGAAGATGCGGGCTGTTCCGATGCGGAAGGCGTGGGCTGTCCTGGCTTTGTGAGGGGTGCGGGGTTGTGCGCCGCGGGTGAGGGCTCAGGGCCGAAGGTCGCCACGATGACGGGCGGTGACGGGGGGTCCGTGATGAGCCGCAAGCTCTCCAGGGGCACCCCCCATAGGGCAAGCTGGTCCGAGATGAAGGCCGCGGCGCGCAGGTAGTTCAGGGGGGCGTCCGCATTGCGTTCGCCGATGTCCGTGCTCAGGGTCGCGACGGTCCGCCGGAGATTGGTCTGGATCGTTGTCGCGTCCCACTGTGTTTCGGCCTGCAGGGGCGCGACCAGGGTGAGCAGCAGCATCCCGGCCAGCAGCACTTCCGTCAGCAGGAGAGCTGGTTTCAAGGGAGTTGGCCGCAAAACCCTTGTCAGTAGCCGGGAGCTGGCGCTGCTGTTCGGCGGGTGCGGGCGATGCGACTGGGGCATGAGGCGCATGATTCCTGGGCTGGACCGAGGGGGGTCAGCCTTCCCAGCGCGTGGACAGGGTGTGGGGCAGTCTCAACTGGTCAATGACGCGGGAGCAGAGGTGGTCCACCATGTCCTGGATGGACTGCGGGCCGTTGTAGAACCCCGGGCAGGCCGGGACGATGATCGCTCCTGCGCTGTCTGCGCGCAGCATGTTCTCCAGGTGGATGCGCGACAGCGGCGTCTCGCGGGGGACGAGGATCAGCGGGCGGCGTTCCTTCAGGGTGACGTCGGCGGCGCGGTGGATGAGGTTCGAGCCCAGGCCCGAGGCAATGGCCGCCAGCGAGGCCATGGAACAGGGGCAGACCACCATGCCGTGGTGCAGCCAGGAACCGCTGGCCGGGGGTGCGCCGATGTTGTCCTGGTCATGGACGCTGTGGGCATAGGACTCCATGGGCTCCGCGCCGCCTTCCAGGGCGATGACCTTGCGGGCGGCGTTGGAGATGATCATGTGCAGCTCAATATCGGGCATCTCGCCCAGCGTCCGGGCCAGGGTGGCGGCATAGGGCATGCCGCTGGCTCCGGTGACGGCGAGCAGGATACGTTTTTTCTCGGGCATTGATGCTCCTTTGGGTAGTGCGCAAGGGTAGCATCGGGCCGAACTCCTTGACAAGAACAAGGGTCGAGGGGGACTATTTATATGGGCTGAGGCCGGGTTGCGCGCTGGCGCTGATTCCTGCTCCCCGTGGCGCGGGAGGGGCTGGAAGCTGTTGGAGCACGGGGTTGACCTTGTGTGGCGAATCGCGCTGGAAAGGGATATGTCTTGACAAATCTCGCTTGACAGGAATAGACAATCACTCCTTTGCGGGCAATTAGCTCAGTTGGATAGAGCGCTAGCCTCCGGAGCTAGAGGCCGTAGGTTCGAATCCTGCATTGCCCACCATCTTATTGAAATTACTTGATAAACTCTTTGTTTCAGGCCGTTTGGTACACAGGCTTGGTACAAGGAGTTTTGTTGTTTTGGCATCATATCTCGTTCAAAGAGGTTCCACCCTCCACTTTCGTCTCAAGGTGCCCGGCGATGTGCGTCCTGTACTGGGCTGTTCTGAGATCAAGCTTTCCCTCAAAACGGGGTATCGTCTTCCCGCCAAGGCCAGAGCGATGTTGCTGGCCGGTGTCTGTCTTGATGCCTTTGATGCGGTCAGGGCTGGTAGTGAGGTCAGTCCTGATTGGCTGCGGGCTGAGTTGTGTCGTTTGTCCTCAAATCGCGTGAGAGGCGTTCCAGTGGCTGTTGGCAGGGTTGAGGTTACGTCGCAGGAGAGCGGACCGCAGCGTGTCGATGATGGCCTTCCAGAGGTGGGTGATGCGGTCGCCAAGTATCTTGCCGAGTCGCGGGCCAAGTGGCGAACAACCACCTATGACTCCTTCAAGCCGATCCTTGAGGAGTTCATGGAACTTATTGGTGGCCAGGGGGTGTCTGTCGGACAGTTCTCCCTTGATCTGATGCGGGGGTATAAGGCCGCAGTTATCAGACTTCCCAAGAACATGAACAAGCTCAGAGCATACCGGAGCAAGAGCCTGAATGAGCTTCTCCAGATGGATATTCCAGAGAAGGACAGGATGAGCTTTTCAACGCTCAATCGACGGCTGGTGATCGTGAAAGGTTTTTTTAAGTGGTTGAAGATCAACTACGGCATTCAGGGCGGATTCAACGAGTTGTTAACGATGGACGCACCCAAGAAGAGTTTTAAGTCCAGCCGTGAAGGCTTCTCCGACGATGACATCCTCGCGCTGTTCGGGACGAAGGAATACCGCCAGCATTCATTCGATCTGCCATTCAAGTTCTGGGTGCCGCTGATCGGGCTTCATCAAGGCATGCGCTTGAACGAAATCTGTCAGTTGCACTTGGTGGACATCCGCACGGTCGATGGCTTCTGGTGCTTCGACATCAACGACGGCACCGAGGACAAGCGACTTAAGACGTCCTCCAGTCGGCGGGTGATCCCAATCCATCCGGTACTGATTGAGATGGGGTTGCTGGAGCATGTCGAGAAGTTGAGGTGTTCAGGGCAGCAAAGGCTTTTCCCGGAGTTGAGGTTCGGGCGACATGGATATGCGGATGCCACTTCGAAATGGTTCGCCCGGTATAAGTTAAGATGTGGCCTCGTCTCAAGGTCGAAGGTGTTCCACAGCTTTCGGAACACTGTGAGTACGCAGCTCAAGGCTGTTGGTGTTTCGCTCGGTGTTGCGGCCCAGATACTAGGGCATGCGTTAGAGAAGCAGTCGATGACATTCGACTACTATGCGGATGGGTATCCAATAGAGGTGTTGGCAAAGGCGCTGGAGCAGATGCGGTGGTTGCTTGAGTAACAAAATAGCCCCCCCCCTGGAATTTTGTCCACCTCTAGAGGTGTTGGGAGCGGTAGTGCGTTTTTGACTGGGGGGAGTGGTCCGTGAGGTTCTGGTCGGGGATACTACTTATCTCAAGTGGTCGAGACCTGTGGGTCTGGCCGTGGTCATTGTTGGTGACTCTGGCATAGGAGGGAATCTGGACTATTCAGACGTCGCAGTGAATAGTTGTTTTTATCCCTCTAAATTTCTAGGTATATATCTTGCGCTTTTGCTCGAGAATGGCCATGGATAGGGGTGCCGATTTTCGGCATTTTTAGTAGTGTATTTCCTGGAAATTCCATGCAGTTATGTTTCTTAGCACCGTTGGTGCTTAGGTAGAGAAGTGTTGCGCTTGCTGAAAAGAGCTGTAGTGCGCGGACTGCGCGTAAGATAGATCTAGATAATATTATTTAGATTTGGTTGATAGGGGGAAAAGAGAATGACTGAATTCGATCTGGGTTCTTTGTGGCCGAGTTTTGCAACCTTGGTGCATGGCGAGACGCTCACTCCCGCAGGGCTATCTGCCCTATTTGTTATGATTACGATTGTGTGCTTTTTGGTTTTCTTGTTCCTTACTGGTTACCAGTTATTCCAAGCTCGTCGTCAGTACAGTTTTTACCGTAAACTGGTAAATGGGAAGCAAGCGTCGGAGCTGGTTGCATCGCGACGAGATATTCTGAGTGAGGCGAGCGCTACAGAGAGGAAGAATAAATGGCATGAGCTTTGGAACGAGTTCGATGAGACTCTCGTCGAAGTGGGTGACCAGCTTAAGAATACTTCGGAAGCCAGCATCTTTTTCAACGCATCGACTTTGGCTGGAGGCTTGGTCGGCAACAGGTTGCTTGCTGCAGGAACCGGCATAATCACTGGTCTCGGTGTCCTTGGCACGTTCGTTGGCTTACAACTCGGTCTCAAGAGCCTTGTCTTTGATAGTGGCACAGACACCCTCATGCAGGGCATTCAGCAATTGGTCGGCGGTGCTTCCATCGCATTCATTACCTCAGTTTGGGGTGTGCTACTAAGCTTGATTTACAATCTAATTGAGAAATGGTTTGAACACCATGTCAGAAACCGTATCTCGCGGCTTCAAGCACAGATCGACGAGCTCTTCCAGCGCTTCTCCCCTTCGGAAATATTACGCGACATCAGGGACGACGGACACGAGTCGCGGATCGTCCTGCAGGGGCTTGCTGAGCGTATTGGTAATTCCATGCAGGAAGCCGTGAGAACGATGTCGGGGTCCATTCAGCATGGCCTCGAGGAAAGCATGCGCAATGTGCTCACCCCGGCTGTGGACAAACTTGTGGCCTCCTCGGAGGCGATGAGCTCTCGGCAGGCCCAGGGATCCGAGGAGGCACTTCGCACTCTCATTGAGGAATTTGTCGAGAAGGTCGGGAAGGAAGGCAATGAGCAGCGGGTGGCCTTGAATGGGGCATCAAGCGATGTTCGGACAGCTCTGCAAGATATGAGTGTGGGATTAACCGGATTCCTCGATACCCTTGAGCGCCAGCAGGCAGGGCTCTGCGACGAACAGGATAAGCGGAACCAAACCTTGCAGGGTAACTTCTCCGCCGCTATTGAGCAGCAGAAGAAGATGGTCGAGCATGTGCAGAGTCTTTTCGAGGACCAGACGAAGGCTACGGGGTCTCTTATTGAGCAGGGGCAGTCCCTCGGGGTCAATGTGCAGCAGGCAAATCAGTCTATGGACAAGATCAGCGAGCACATGGTGAGGGTCACGCAGAATTTGGAGATCGCTTCAGGACATCTTGAGAACACATCCGATACACTGGGGGTTGCTATCGTGGATGCTTCTGAGCGGGTGCGTCAGAGTTCCACCGTTGCTGATCGGTTTATTGGGGAAAATGCGCGGATGGAATCAAACATTAATAGGGTGATGGAGTCCCTCGAGATGATCAAACAGGGAGTGGAGCGCTCCACGGAACAAATGGACAATGCCGCGGGGAAGGCGAAAGAGGGTTATGCCCTCGTGTCTAGGAGCTATGAAGAACTGCAGGCTGGGATCGAGGGGCATGTTCAGCAGCTGGAAGAGCAATTGGCGAAATTGTTGAGGGAGTATGGTGAAATGGTCAACAGTCAGACCCGCGAGCGTATGGGGCAGTGGGATAAGCACACACAGAACTATACGGAGACCATGACTCAAGCTATATCGACCATCGCCGATGTGGTGGAAGAGATCGAACTCAAGGTGCAGCGTAGATAGGGGTCGTTATGACGCTCTTTGCTCAAAGAAGACAAAAGGCCACTTCGGCGTCTGAGGATAATCCCTATTGGATGTCCTTTTCGGACATCATGGCCGGGCTGCTCGTTATATTTATTTTGGCTTGTGCTGTTCTTCTTGTTCAGATGCTTGAATTGAAGGACCGCGTGCAGGACAACCTTGAGGAGCTGCATAAGGCTAACGAGGTGCGGCGGGATATTCTCCAGGATATTCAGCGTCAGTTGAAGGAGAAGGGGATTCATGTCGAAATTAGTGATAACCTTTCCGTACTTCGTATTCCTGACGACCAGCTTTATTTCGACACCAACAGTTATGATATTCAGAAGATTCATGAAAATACAGTAAGGGATATTGGTCGTATCCTGTATGACAGTATCAAAGATCCGGAACGCCTGAAATATCTTGATACCCTCTTTGTTGAGGGACACACGGACAAGCGTCGATCCACGCGGCTCATTAAGGGGAACTGGGGGCTTTCGGCTTTTCGGGCTATTTCAGTTTGGAATTTCTGGACTGGGCAACCGGACTATGGCGAGGCGTTACAATCTTTGCGGAACAAAGAGGGAAAGCCTCTCTTCTCCGTGAGCGGATACGCCGCCTCCCGGATGGTGGACCCTGGCGACAGCGAAGAGAGCCAGCGCTGCAATCGGCGGATAGACATTCGCTTTACCACGCGCCAACCATCCATCGAGACATACAGGGGGGTTTTGGACATTCTGAGGAAGGGGGCGCGATGAGGTCCAGGTTCTCTGGGTTGTCGGTTCCTCTGTTTTTGGACTTGCCAGACATCACCTCCCCGGAGATGCAGGAAAGGTTTGTCCGGTTGGCCCAACAAATGGAAAGGATCGCCCGAGACGTGCCTCAGGCCGGTTCACGGTTCCTGCGCCGGTGTGACGAGTTACTGCAATTGGCTAGAATAGGCGAGCCTGTCCCGAATCATTTGGAGCGTCTCATCGACATCCGGGCGGTGGTGCACCTGTGGGCCACGAGTGATGTTTTTCGTACGCGTCAGCCTACGTCCGCTGCTTTTTTCAAGGTGTTCGAAGGCATAGCGCCTCAGGCTAGCAGGATATCGTTGCTGGCCATGGTGTCTCTGTTCTTCGAGAAATACGATCTGCTTGGAGACGGGCTTGCGGATTTCAGGGCATACTTGTTCAGGCAAATAGTCCAGTCAAAAAGTCGCCAGATTCCGGCCCAAATCAAGGCCTTTGTGTCTGCGGCCAAAACTCTTCTCGGCTCGACAGCTCCCCAAGTTTTGTGCGGATACGCCTTGCAGAACGGCCTCCCTCTGGATGTGGTGCTGGATCGAAGCGGAGTCCCCAAGGGAAAGGAAAATCGGTTCAGCAGCGTCTGTCAGAATTACTATTACATCGATACGTTGAAACGACTCGGAGTGGGTGAGGATTCTCCTGTCTTTTTTGAGGTTGTGAAGCCATCTAATGCGACGATGCCTTATGAAGACGGGCTGCTGCTCGGGCACAAGGTGATCGTGATTCTTCTCGATAAGTGTATGGCAACTAACACAGCGCTTCCCGAGATATGGCGGGATGTGATCCTAGAGATCGCAGGCGATCCGCGGGTACCCGTCGGTAGTAGGAACTATCGGCTGTGGTGGAACGAAGTGGGGGTGAAACGGACCCAGTGGACGATCCAATGGCTGTCGCAGCTGGACTTGGGGATTTTTTTCGAGGTGCTGAAGGAGTACGCCGAAACCTCCGGCAGGGACGACCTGAAGCGCATGTTTCCTGCGCGGGAGCGGTTCCTCCTAGGGCTGTATGAGCTCGGCTTGATTCAGGGGTCTCGTTTGTTCCTTGGAGGCCAGGCGATATCGTTCCTGAAGAGTAGGATAGAGAAGAAAGCCCTGCCATGTTATGCCACCCTTAGCGATTCGAATAAGGCTGTTATCTACCTTAACCTTGGCAATGTTCATATGATCGAAGGAACGCATAGCTTCCCTCTGTTGTTGCTCGATAGACTTCCTTCGGACACGCCGATCCTGTCATACGACAAGTCGTATTTCCATATTGATGACTTGAATCGTAAGCTTTTGGGACGACATGAATTGATGGTTGCACGTGGTGAAGCCAAGATCGGGCACACAAGGCTTGTTCACTATCCAGCATCATGGCAAGGCAACGCGCTTTCGGCGTTAAAAAAATATGGCTTGGATATTCATCCAAGCCGAGTTTTGGACAGGGACAGCTACTATTCTTTCCGCGAGCATACAACGCGCTAGGACGCCATGATGTTAGAGAAAATACGAAAGCTTTTGGATTCCAAATCGGTTGAGATGTCCTATTTCAAGCCGAGAGCACACGCGTATGGCGTGGAATTCGTGAGCGAGAACATGGATGCTCTGCGCGTTGGGCAGGGGAGCTCCCTCGAACAGCATCAGCTCGTGACCCTACGCATGCTGGCCGAGCAGGGTGCCGTGGTTGAAAGGCCGGATGGATTCGACATGCCTTCCGAGGATGTCGTGCTCCTTGGCGACGCAGAACGACTGCTTTTGGGGTTGCCGCAACCGTGGCACGGGGAGTTCAACGTCAACTTCAACGGAGTCACAACGCATCCCTCGTTCACCATGAATCTCGAGTTGATTCTTCCCTCGGGTGAGCGTGTCCGGCATTTCAAGCTTAATGGGCCTTTCCTGGGCCTGTCTGAGAAGGAGATTTTTCTGCCTGACAAGGCGCAGTGGGATCTGCTTGAGGCAGTCAAGGGGCATGGCGAATTGAAGGCGGAGGGGCGCACGGAACGAGCCAACCTTGAGGCCGTCTATGATTTACAAAGGGCGAAGTCGAACGGCGCAGTGGTTGACTTGTCGCAGTTCGACCACTTGCGCGTCGAGAGGCCGAAACGTGTCGGCGTGTCCATATCCCAACTGGATGATGGCTCACTGGGGCTATTTCCTCAGGTGGGGGAAGGAGCTACGCCGGAGGATATTCAGAGTCGTACGCATCAGCTGGACGACGGCGGAGAAGTGCTGCGGGTGCGGGAATCACTGGTAGTATTGGATGACGCGTGCTTGGATGCTGTGCACGAGATCCTTTCCAACAGTAGGATTCCTGTGCATCAGGTCCGCCAGTTTTTGGAGACCCCAGGGGCCTTTTTAGACGCGACGAAGGTTGACCTGGACATGGGGTTCTCCATCCGGGTCAAGGGCGCGACGGAGTACGAGTCTGCGTATTTTGGGGAGAAGGATGCTTCCCCGACAGACTGGACGGGCGCGGCAGGCCTGTCCAATCCGCCAGCGTTGCCCCTTGCCGATGCTGGTCACTGCTTGCACTCCTCGGAGGATGTAAGTGCGTTACAGCAAAAGGTTCAGGCCGCTAGGGCCAACGGGCAGTCAGAAGTGGAGTATGGCGGGCGCATGTACTTGCTCGATTCTGATTCCACTTCTGATGACACCTTGATTGAAACCATCCGCAAGGCTGTCGCGGATAAGGCCAAGAAGAGTGACGTCACCGTTGGTGGCGCAGGCGCTACAGGGGAGGAAGGGCTGGACAAGGTGACGGCCACTGTGGATATCGACTTGCAGGATGAGCGCAATGTGTTGGAAACGAATATGGATCCAGACCGGACGTATGCATATGATAAACCTTTGGTGCTGCCGTGTTGCACGCGGACGCCGTTTAGCTATCAGGAGGTGGGCATACGTTGGATTCTGGGCCTCGCAACCAACAACGGGGGCATGGACTGGGGTACGCCTTCTGTCGGGGGAGTGTTGGCGGATGACATGGGGCTTGGTAAGACGTTCATGTCGTTGGTTGCCGCGGTCGAATATGCCTACATAATGAAGAAGAGTGGGGAGGTGGCGAAACCATGCCTAGTGGTTGCCCCCCTGACCCTCCTGCAGAATTGGCGGGAAGAGGTTGAGAAGGCATTCGAGCCATCTCCCTTTAAAGATATTGTAATGCTGCAAGGGCAAGTGGACCTGCCCAAGTTCACGGCGAGATTCGGTAGAGAGACTAAGCAGAGGGAAGAGGACATACATTCGGGCCTCAGTGCCATCCGCTATGCCTTGAAAGTTGGGCCTTCGTGGGGGATGGACCGACTCGATATGCCGGAGCGGTTGGTTCTCGCTACTTACCAGACCCTTCGGGACTATCAGTTCTCGTTGTGTCTAGTCGACTGGGGGTTTGTCATTTTCGACGAAGCACAGAACATTAAGAATCCAGATACACTGCAGTCGAGGGCCGCCAGAGGAATTAAGGCTGATTTTGTCTTGCCAGCTACAGGGACGCCCGTTGAGAATAGTTTGGCAGATCTCTGGTGCTTGTTCGATACCGCAGTGCCCGGGTTGCTCAAGAACTACCAAGCGTTCAGGAAGGAATATATTTCGCCGATCAAGGCCGCAGTTGGCCCTGGGGAGCAAGAAGTGCGCGCCGAGGTCGGCAGAAAGCTTCGCAAGGCGGTCGGGAACTTGATGCTGCGCCGCATTAAGGAGGATGAGCTCGACGGTCTTCCCAGGAAGTTTGTGCATAATGGAGCTGATGAACCATCGCTTCGGATAGAGATGCGTGGTGAGCAGCGCAAGTGGTACGAGAGCATTCTTGCCTCAGCCTCGGTGGCAGTGAGCACGGGAGACGCTTCCGGCAATTCCGGGATGCTAAAGGCGCTACATAGCCTCCGGGATGTGTGTTTGCACCCTGCGCTGCTTAATGGTGGTTTGCCCGCCGTTTCTTCAATCGCCGAGGACGTCCGCAGACAGTTTGAGGTCTCTGGAAAGTTGACGCTTCTACTCACCATCCTCGATCAGATCCGAGCGCGAGGAGAGAAGGTTATTGTCTTCGTTATCAGGAAGCGTCTGCAAACCTATTTGGCAATGTCTCTCGGTATTATTTGCGACTTGAATATTGATATCATCAATGGCGACACCAAGGCTTTTTCCAAGCGAGACGCCAGTGAGACACGGATGGGTATCATTAAGCGCTTCGAGGAGCGTGAGGGTTTCAATGTCATTATTATGTCACCTGTCGCTGCAGGTGTCGGGCTGACCGTTGTTGGGGCCAACAACGTCGTGCATTTGGAGCGCCATTGGAACCCTGCTAAGGAAGCGCAGGCCACGGATCGCGTATATCGCATCGGAGCCACCAAGGACGTGCATGTATACATCCCGATTCTAGCGCACCCGGAGATTGATAGCTTTGATGTGCATCTGAACAGGCTGTTGAATCGCAAACTGGACCTTAAAGATGCGGTGGTGACCCCTGTAGAGGTGTCGAGCATGGATCTTGTTGGCGCGGGAGTGCTCGGGGGAGTGGGATTCAAGGGGGACGCTGTGGTCCTCGCCGATGGCATGGCAGATATGTCGTGGCAGAATTTCGAGGCCCTAACGGCGTTGGCTTTTGAATATGAGCTCAGAGGCGAATCCATGCTCACTAAGCAGCCCACCGACTGGGGTGCGGATGTAGTGATCAAGTCGTCCCTCGGCAATGTGCTTGTCCAATGCAAGCACCTTTTTAATGATGGCGAAATGAAGGGGGATGGCGCTGTGCGTGAAGTGTACGGCGCAAAACCTCAATACGAGGCTCTGTTGGGAGGGGACATCAAGCGGTTGATCGTTGCCACCAATGCTAAAAGAATATCCTCAGAGACGCGACAGATGGCAAAAAAGTGCGATGTCGAGCTGTGGGGGTTTAAGGATCTGGCTTCGATTCTGGAGAAAGCCCAGATCACATACGCCAAGGTCATCAGCAAGGAGAGGTCTGAACGTTTTCCTCAGTGACGGAACTGGTCGTGCGAGGCTCCGAGAGGAGCTGACCGGCTGGTGCCGCTTTTACGGCATGCTGAGTGGTCCCCTCTAAAATTTTGTCCACTGCCCTTGCACTTCACCTAGGTTCATCGTTTTTTCAGGGGGGGGGCGTGGATATTTTATTCGGTGAGCTTCCGCGTCTTGATGAAGTTCGTTAGGGTCGGGGACGCAACGTTCAGATGTCGGGCCAGAGCCCGCTTGGTGATCCCTTTGGATAACAGGTCTACGATCTCCTCTTCCTTGCCGTCCAGCTTGGACGTTCCGATAGCCCCTTTGGGGCGTCCCAGTATCTTGCCCTTCGCGCGAGCCGCGTCGAGACCCATTTTGGTTCTTTCGCTGATCAAGTCACGCTCGATTTCGGCCAGAAGGCCGAACATTGCGATTTGGACCTTGGCGGCGATGTCCTTGGCACCGTTGAGCTTCATGGTCTGCTTGATGGCAATGAACGTCACACCCTTCTGAAGCAGTTCATCGATGGTCAGGACGATCTGGGTCAGGCTGCGGCCCAATCGGGAGAGTTCCGACACAATAAGCGTGTCGCCATTTTGGAGCGTCTCAAGCAACTCATCGATGCGACGCTCCTTGGTGCTCTTGCGTGAGCTTGCCTCCAGCCTGAACCACTGGTTAATCTTTAGGTCGTACTCATCAGCATAGCGGCGAATGGCGAGTTCTTGGTTCTCGACATCCTGTTTTGTGGTGCTGACTCGGACGTAGGCTATAGTCTGGTCCATGACCTCTCCCTGGTTTGGAATATAAAAACGTTTAGTCTGACTTAATTATTCCGCTACTGGAATAAAAAAGTCAATCATTTATGTATTCCATGGTGGAAGAAGATAAAGTTCGTTTTTATGTGTCAGTTGAGTTGGAGGTGGCCAGCCTCGATGTCAAACGGTAGGACTCGTAAGATGAATCCATTCTCAAACGCAAACGGATCCAGTGGTCTCATGAACTCACCGGTCATGGGGTAGATCAGGATGACTTCTTTGGTGTCCTGGGAGGAGAGGTATTTGTGACCATATGCGTAGACTTGATAGAGGTCGGACTGTGAAATGCCATAGCCAGACTTGATTGTTGAGATGAGCTTCCACTTTGTATCTGCCACAACTTGTCGCCCTTCTTCGCGGATCAGAATGTCAGGCTTGAGTTTGAAAAGCTTACGACGCTTGTGGTTTTGGATGAGATGCTCAGTACTTGTCTGTGTTGATATTTGCCAGTTTGGTTGTTGTCGTTTCAGCTTGGCAGCAACGTAGTCCTCGAACAATTTCTCCATGGGGAACAGTAGCGAGATGCATTGTCTTTTGCCGAACTGCGGTAGGGGGGAATTGCCTCCTAAGAGCATCCTGCACCACATCATGACTTCATCATAGTGGGCCATGTTGCGATCACTTCGATAGCAATGGAAATCGCAGGCGTGGTTGGTCGAAGGCGGAATGTCGTTGAAGGTGAATAAGTGCTCTCGGCATAGTTTCTGATTGGCAGTGGTTCGCGTCAGACTGGCCACCAATAACAGGGATGATTTGATCAGTCGATTTTCTGGGCGGTTGGGTAGGAACTCGTCGAAGCGGACGTGGAAATGCTCCTTGTGAGCGACATTTTTGCGAATGTGCGCCGTGAGGTTTAGTTTGCCTTTGAGGTAGGTCAGGTTGTCTTCTACCACCACATAGTCGGAGCGAATGCCGTATTTGATCAGCCGGGTCATTTGTCCCAGAAAATGGCCGATGAAAAACTCCATGAGCGGGATCTTGCCCTGTGCCAGTAGCGCTGTATCTGACTGCTTGAAGGGCAATGCACGGAAGTGTCTGAGCATGGTCAAGAGAATTCGTCGGGCGTGGGCTTCTTCGTCGTCTTCCTTGGAGGCGGCGTAAACCTTGGGCAGGATTTCGATGATTGTGCCTCGCGGAGTTTGGATGATGCCTGCGAAGTTTTGAACTTGCAGGGCCTCATGCCCGTGCTTTGTGCAGAGCTTGAGTAACTCCCCCATGTCGTCAGACTCTTCAGAGGTGATGGCGGTCTTTAGATAGGCGAAATCTTCGGCACAGACATTGATCAAATCCTTTCCGATCTGCTTGGGTGTGCCGCTGACGATGCAGCCATACTCTCTGACCACAAGACGATGCATTAGTCTTGACCCTCTTCCTCGCTTTCGCCGATCACGTTGGAATCATAAATGCCAATGTAGGCCCGGATATCATCCAATGCGCGTTGGTTGGGCTCGTACTTGGTCAGTTCCATACCGTTCAACCCGCCGTTGCCGAAGAGGTCGGACTCTTGCACCTCCTCCTTGCGGATGAAGGCAAGGCCCGGGTCCGTCATCTCTTTCTGGTTGTCGCCTAGAACGAGCCGGATTTTTTCCCAATCCTCAAAGAAGTATTCCTGAAGCAGGGGGATGATTTTACGGGAGAACGTCGTGCGCAGGCCGTCCAGATTTGGTGTCTCCCAATCCTGCCCCATGAAGAAGGCGTGGCCGATGGTGTGCTCGCGGTCGTATAGCAGTTCTATGCGTTGGTTCATGGTTTCAAGCAGTTTGGTAATGTTCACGGTTAGGTCGTTGTCTGAGACCATCACACCCTCCAATAGGGAGGGCTTTGGCATGACTTCCACGAAGGAGAAGCGACGGCGCAGGGCTGTGTCCATAAGGGCTAGTGAACGATCCGCCGTGTTCATGGTGCCGATGATGTGTAGATTAGACGGTACGGAGAACAATTCCCGCGAGTAGGGGAGACGCACCGTGATCGGCTCCTTACCGCCCTTGCGTTTGGATTCCTCGATGAGCGTGATGAGTTCACCGAAGATTTTGGAGATGTTGCCCCGGTTGATCTCGTCGATGAACAGGGCGTAATGGGCATCCGGGTCATTTTCAGCGCGGAGGGAAAGCTTCTTGAAAACACCGTCCACAAGCTCGTATCTGAGCTCGCCTTGTGCGTCGTCGTCAGTGAGCAATGGCCTGATGCCTTCGATGAATTCCTCGTAGCTGTACGATTGGTGAAACGTGATGAATTCATACCGTTTGGCGGCTGTGCCCGAAGGCGGGCCTTGTCCATATCGGTTCAGTGCTTCAAGGATTTCTGGGCATTGTTCGTCCCAACCGTCCAGGAGTCTCCATGTCGAGTCGCTGTCCTTGTCGAAGATGAACGGTGGTCTTCGGCTGCCGTGGTCGTAATTGACTTGAGTGGACTCCAGGGGGGTGTGACTGGGCAGGTTTTCCCAGAGCGTACTCATAAGGTGTTTGTTTTGGCTCGTCCTGAATTTGGCTTGGACGAAGCGGTGCTCTTTCAACTGGGGCATCTTGGCATGGCCGCCCAAGTCCTGGAGTGCCGCAGCGGCCACCTTCCACCAAGACAATCCGCCGAAGAGTTCTTCTTCCCATTGCTCATTGCTGGCTTGATTTTCGATCGAGGTGAATAGTGTGTCTTTGATTAGGCCCATCTGGAAAGTTTTACCCGTTCCTGGAGGGCCGTAGAAGATTGTATTCAGCGGTGGAAGGGGTGGCATTGGGGCGTTAGAAGCAAGCACGCCAGAGGTTATGCGTTTTGTTATCGGCTTCACATCTTTGTAGATTATTCCCTTGGTCCTGAGATGGTCGTCGACGAGCCACCAGAGGAAGGTGTTGAGCGTGATGGGATCGGCGTCTTCAAGGCCTTCCGCACGGACTCTTTTCAGGATGGTGATGTTTTGTTGAGCCCAGTTCCCGGTCCGGGGAATGTAGAGCCCGTGGGCGTCTCGCAGGTATCTGAATACGTCGTATATCCAGTTGCTGACGCAGGAGGTGAACTGCTTTGGATCGGCGGCGGCCAGGATTCTAGTTGTAGCAGCCCAGGGAATCCAGTCGATTTCGTTCGTCTTTTTCCACTTCGACCACTGTGCGATTACTTTGTCGAAGCTTTCAGGGGTGGGCGAAATGATGAGTTGTCGGGCTAATTCAACAAGTACTTCGGAGTGCTTGTCAAAAAAATCCACGGGGAGCTGAGCCCGTGATATCGTCGTCACCCCCGTATCGTGAGAGGTCCAGAGATACTTGGCGATATCCAGTGTGAGTTCCTGTTGGCCTGTCTTGATCGCTGCAACTCTTGCGCAGGCCTCTTTGTACTTCTGGATCCATTCCTCGTCCGGATTCTTCTCGGTATATACTTCAAACAGGTCTTTGAGTGTCGATTGTGGCATGGTCCTCTCCCAAACTGCGCTAGTCCGCAGGTATGTAAATCCTACCAGTTGAGCATGAAAGATGCTTGGTGATATAGGTCTCCACATCTGTATCGGTAACTTGAATGCGTTTCAAGGAGGGGGGAGGCGTTGCCAATAGAAAACGATGCGCAGCTTCTTGAGGTCGTTGGGCAGGTAAATAGTGGTATTCAGGATATTCAAAATTATTGGGGGCTGATAATCGACGTGAGGCGAGGGTCAGATTACCTACAGGGTATTTGCGGACCTGTGATGAGCATCGAGATTGTTACCCCTTTATCCAGAGTTACGACCTGCGAAGCAATATCTCATATGCGCTGATGGCCTCCGATGTCATACGATGGATGCTGAATAGGGTATGGTCTCCGTCGTGTCTTTATTTATCCAAATCTGCATCCGGCTCGTTGTTAATATATTTCAACAACTGCCTCCCGAAGGACGTGAGTTGGATAAAGTCGGGTTCAAAGCTGCTGTCTGAAATGAGTCCCAAGGTGATGAGGTTTTTCAGATATACTTTGCTCATTGTTGCAGCTTCAGCTTCAGAAGGTTCCAAAGGCCTTCCTGTGATGGTTTGATCAGGGATGTGGAATAGTATCTCGTGTTGCTTCTTGAACTCATTATCCTCATTCAACTTGCGAGCGCCTGATTGTAGAAGGATGATTTCAGCATCGTTTGTTCGTTCAAAGGCTTCTAAAATACGGCGCTTTGTCATGTGGTTGAGTTCTTCATCGGTCATACCGCTTTTGAGAATTCGTGCGATGTTTTCTCGGCGGTCATCTGATAAGGCTCTAGCCGCTTGCAACATGGCTTCCTCGAAGAGATCGATGAATTCAGGGTTGTCCATGTTTGCTTTGAACATGCCCAGTCCCTCATCGTCCAGATTGTCTCTAAATCGTTTTAAAGTGTCTTCAAGGCGGTCGAGGCGTTGGTTAGGAATGATTCTCCCAACAATTTCAGCTGCAAGCGGCCCGATGACTGGAATTGCCCCCAATCCACCTTTCGCCACTATAGCTATGATGTCAGAAGCCTTGTGCTTTTTATCCATGCTTCTTCCGTCCTTTTCTTTTACCCTTTGGCGTTTCACGCTCAGTCTTGATTCTCTCTAGTAACACTGATGCGGGTTCGTCATTCGGGTCTTGAGGGACGAGTTTGCCTCGGAAGGCTTTGGCGAGGATGGACCGATCGAGGTCGGTTACTCTTGAAAGTTGTGCATTAATCAAGCTCGATAGGTTCTGGCTTTGCTTCTCAAGACCGTTAACCATAGTGACGGCTACTTGAAGTTCTTCAATTGAGGGAACTGGAATCAAGGCGTTGCGCACTGTTTTCCCATTGATCTTTGGCATGTTACCGGCAATGCCGTTTGCATTATCTCTCACGTAACATTTTCCCATTGGGGAGTGGAACCAATGTCGAATCCAATGTGAAAGTTCAGGTAGACATGTACGAACTCGCATCATCAGGTCGGGATATATGAAGGTGTTATTTTCTCCGCCGTAAACAGCTGTTGTTCCGAGGTAGTCAAGTGAATTTGCGCGTTGAATGAGAACATCGCCATTCTGAAGCCAATAATTTGAGTCGGGTGAGATCGTCTCGTAAAGCCTCTTGGTGGTATTCTCATTTGCGAGAAAGTTGCCGGTTGTCGTTGCTGACAGCTTGAGGCTCAATGAGCCCTTAGCGTCATCACTGCTTTTGGGTGAATAGCCGTTGGTAGGGCCATCGTAGACACATTGCTCGAGGCGAATCCAACTCCACCCCTTTGGCAGTTTCGACAACTCCTTTGTATCAACAGGCTCAGGTTCCTTGTACTTAGCTTTCCACTTGTTGTTCTTGGGTTCTTGCCCCTTGGCTCGCATTTTGAGGAGTTCGGCTTCTTCCCATCGGGCGCGGCGTTCGGCGCGGATGCGTTCAAGGAGTTTGGAGGCAGGTTCCACCTCAGGACTCTGTTTGCGCCACTCTGCGGTCAGGTCGCCACGGAAGGCAGCGGCAAGCACAGATTGTCGGAGCTTATCAAGTAGCGGCTTGACGGTCTCCAGCGCCTCACGGGCGCGGCGGCTCCTGGCTTGCAGTTCGTTGATTTTGTCTGCAATGCGACGTTGTTCGTTGAGTGGAGGGAGGGGAATCTGCGTAGCTTCAAGTTTATTCTTGGTGATGTGCCGGAGGCCAACTCCACCATGTGCGCCAGCAATTAATTCGATTAGCTTGTGGTTGAAGGCCCGAGCAAAGTATTCCTTCCTAATCAGATTGTCGTTGTTCAATACTCTAAAAATATGTTGGTTTAGAACTCCTTCAGGGCCATTCCAGATGTGAGCGCCAAATGATGTGCCGGGGGTTCCTGACCAAGCAAAGAGCAAATCCCCTTTGTTGACGAAGATTTGCTCTTTGTACTCGCCGTTATAGTAGTTGAATTTTGCTTTATAGTTATTCAGGTTCTGAATGCGTATGATTGGAAGACCTGACGAGCTTCTTTCAGTCTTCTTGAATCCTCGTCCGTTGATCAATTCGCAAAGGTCGCCGATGGCGCAACTCTCCCAACCCTCAGGCAAAGCGGACGTAGTCGGCATCTACTCTGCCTCCCCACCTTCAAGCATCGTCGACAACTCTTCCATTTCCTGCATGGCAATTCCCAAATTCTCCATGATCTGAGCTGCCAGCACTTCCGGTTCCGGGAGATCCTCCGCGTGGTCAGCGTTTTCGTCGCGGAGCCATGTGATGTCGAGGTTGTCGTTACGCTGGACCAAATCCTCGCGAGAGAAGCAACGGAAGCGGCCTTCCTCGCCTTGATCAGTTCGCTTAGAGTTGCCATTTGGCCTATCGCCGTAAGCCTTCTCAAATTCTATAAAATGGTCGCGGGTGAAGGGAGTGCGTTTCCCAAAGTTCGGCATGTTGGTCCGAAGGTCATAGAACCAGGTCTCTTTGGTGTTGTCCTTGTCGGTCTCGCCGCGTTGGAAGAATAGGACGTTGGTTTTGACTCCCTGCGCATAGAAGATGCCCGTGGGCAGGCGCAGCACCGTGTGCAGGTTGCATTTGTGCATGAGGTCCGTACGGATTTTGCGGCCTGTGTTGTCTTCGAAGAGCACGTTGTCGGGAAGCACGACCGCCGCGCGTCCACCTGGCTTCAATCCCCTATAGATGTGCTGGAGAAAAGCGAGTTGTCGGTTGTTGGTCGGGTAGGTGAAGTCGTCTCGTCGAGTATGGCCACCACGAGCGGTGCCGAAGGGCGGGTTTGTGAGGATGACATCCGCCTTGGGTAGGGATGCGCCTTGGGGCCCAAGGCTGTCACCGAGGGCGATAGGGCTTTCAATGCCATGCAGCATGAGGTTCATGAGGCACAGGCGGTGGACATCCGGCACCAACTCTATGCCCTGGATGTAGTGAGATGGTTATCACCTGACAGTTGGCCACAAAAGTGAAAGTGGTCATGCCGTCCTTGGCTGGGGTACGGTTGGAGTTGCAAAACTTCACCGGAACCTCAACACAGGAGAACG